>ENA-OQAZ01000411-OQAZ01000411.1-human-gut-metagenome-genome-assembly--contig:-NODE-411-length-24281-cov-8.009895_pt1 | contig 24281 bp, 26 predicted proteins | sample MGYA00242737_ERZ504531 | MGnify/ENA primary metagenome ERZ504531 (study PRJEB26092, sample SAMD00036244) | human gut metagenome | host: Homo sapiens | study: EMG produced TPA metagenomics assembly of... | reverse complement strand
AGGGAATCCGGATAACATTGTTTATCTGGTTCGGATCAGTCAGAACGTCCGGTTGACATCAATACGTCCGGGCGGGAAGCATGGCAGTCTTCGTATGAATTTCCGGAGTCGGGTTAGCCAAAGCAAATACGATAGGATGAGAAGCCATGCTGCGTACCATATCCTGACTCAGCACGTTACCTCTGGAAAGGCCGAGGAATACATCGGCTCCCTTGATGGCTTCTGCCAGTGTGTGGATGTCGGTACGGTCAGTAGCAAAGAATTTTTTCTGTTCGTTCAGGTCTGTACGTTCTTTGGAAATCACCCCTTTACTGTCGAGCATGACAATGTTTTCCAGGCGTGCACCGAGAGCTACATATAATTTAGTACAAGATACGGCAGATGCGCCGGCACCGTTGACTACGATTTTTACCTCTTCAATTTTCTTTCCGGCTACTTCCAGCGCATTCAGCAATCCGGCACTGGAGATAATGGCTGTACCGTGCTGGTCGTCGTGCATTACCGGAATGTCCAGTTCTTCCTTCAGTCTCTGTTCTATTTTGAAGCATTCAGGAGCTTTGATGTCTTCCAGATTGATACCTCCGAAGGTAGGAGCAATGGCTTTTACCGCTTCGATAAATTTATCCGGGTCTTTTTCATTTACTTCAATATCGAATACGTCGATTCCGGCATAAATTTTAAACAGCAGTCCCTTTCCTTCCATTACGGGTTTCCCGCTCATGGCACCTATATCTCCCAAGCCCAATACGGCTGTTCCATTAGAGATAACGGCTACCAGGTTACCTTTGTCGGTATAGTCGTATGCGGTATCCGGATTCTTCTGGATTTCCAGACACGGTTCTGCTACTCCCGGTGAATAAGCCAATGATAAATCTCGTTGAGTTTGATAAGGTTTGGTGGGGACTACTTCTATTTTCCCCGGTTTGCCTTGTGAGTGATAGAGCAAGGCTGCTTCTTTCGTTATTTTTGTCATATTTCTTCGTTTTTTAGTTGTTTCAAAGAATAATGTATCGCGCAAATGTAGGAATAAAATAACAAATGGACTGTTTTTTTCTGAAAAAAACTATAAAATGAACGAAGGTTGTTTTGGAGTATTGAAGATTTTTTGTCGATAGTTTTTGTCGATTGGTCTGATAATATTGGCTATATGTAATGATATTAGGGCATTATGGTTATTCTTAGTTAAAGCCACTTTTCGGACCTTGATTTTTTTTCTATATTTGCACGATAAAAAACTAGAGAAGGGTTTAAAGTTTTCAGAGGAAAGCTTTATAAAATTAGAGAGAGTAAAAACCAAATTTTATATATGAATATAAGTATGAGCACAAAAAGAAACAGAAGTTTTTCTTCTAGCCGAGTGGCATTCTATGCATTGACTCTTTCGGTGCTGACTGCATGTGGAGGCGGTCAGGGGGGTATGAAAATGGGTGATGATGAATTTGCGGTTGAGACACTTGTAGCTGCATCCAGCAATCAGACGACCCAGTATCCCGCCACAATCAAAGGTTTACAGGATATTGAAATTCGTCCGCAAGTATCAGGTTTTATTGTAAAATTGTGTGTGGATGAAGGTGCTACGGTTCGTAAGGGACAGGCTTTGTTCCAGATTGATCCGACACAGTATAAGGCTGCATACGATCAGGCTAAAGCAAGCGTAGCTTCAGCAAAAGCTAACCTGGAAACCGTTACATCAACTGAAGCAAACAAAAAGATGCTGCATGAGCAGAAAATTATCAGTGATTTTGAATACCAGACAGCTGTAAATAACCTGCTTTCTGCTAAGGCAAGTCTGGCACAGGCAGAAGCTTCTTATGCGGCTGCAAAACAGAATTTGGGCTTCTGTACCGTAACCAGTCCTTCAGATGGAGTTATTGGTACTTTCCCGTATCGTGTAGGTGCATTGGTTGGTCCTTCTGCAGCTGAACCGTTGACTACCGTTTCTCAGATTGGAGATATGTACGTATATTTCTCAATGACTGAAAAACAGTTGTTGGCTTTGACTAAAGCTGGTGGTACATTGAAGGAACAGTTGGAAAAGATGCCTGCTGTCAAATTGCAGTTGTCTGATGGAACAATGTATTCAGAAGAAGGTAAGATTGATGCCGTAAGTGGTGTAATCGACCAGACTACTGGTTCTGTAAGCATGCGTGCAATTTTCCCGAACAAGCAGAATATCCTTCGTAGTGGAGGTATGGCCAACGTGGTATTCCCATACACTATGAGCGACATTATCTTGATTCCTCAAACTGCTACTCAGGAAATTCAGGACAAGAAGTTTGTGTATGTATTACAGTCTGACAATACTATTAAGCATACAGAAGTACAGGTTTCTAACTTGAATGATGGTAAACATTACATCGTGACAGGTGGACTGAAGCCAGGGGATAAGATTGTTGTAGAAGGTGTTCAGACATTGAAAGACGGACAAAAGATTACTCCGATTACACAGGCTGAAAAAGAAGCTAAATTCCAGAAGGCGTTACAAGATCAGCGGGATGGTAACATTCAGACAGCTTTTAAATAATAAAAATGATTCTTATGGTGCTGGGGGAATGTGTTTGATGAAAACCCTCGGGACTGTAATTATAAATGGTATTTAAAGAATGAAACTAGATAAATTTATTAACCGTCCGGTACTGTCAACCGTAATTTCTATTTTGATAGTAATTCTGGGTGTGATTGGTTTGGCCACCCTGCCGGTTACACAATATCCGGACATTGCACCTCCTACCGTATCGGTAAGAGCAACTTATACAGGTGCGAATGCACAGACTGTGTTGAACTCAGTGATTGCTCCGCTGGAAGACCAGATTAACGGTGTAGAAAACATGATGTACATTCAGTCTAGTGCCTCAAACAATGGTTCAGCTGATATCAGCATTTATTTTAACCAGGGTACTGACCCGGATATGGCTGCGGTCAACGTACAGAACCGTGTGTCTATGGCACAAGGTCTGTTGCCGGCAGAAGTTACCAAAGTGGGTGTGACCACACAGAAACGTCAGAACTCTATGTTGTTGATTTTCTCTTTGTATGATGCAGAAGATAAGTATAACATTGAGTTTATTGAAAACTATGCCAAGATTAACTTGATTCCGGAAGTTCAGCGTGTAAAAGGTGTGGGTGATGCCAACGTGATGGGTCAGGACTACTCTATGCGTATTTGGTTGAAGCCGGATGTGATGGCGCAGTACAATTTGGTTCCGTCTGATATCTCTGGTGTATTGGCAGAACAGAATATTGAAGCTGCCCCTGGACAGTTTGGTGAACGTGGTAATCAGACTTTCCAGTACACCATTCGTTACAAAGGTCGTTTGCAGCAGACTGAAGAATTTGAAGATATTGTAGTGAAGGCTCTGCCTAACGGTGAAGTACTCCGTTTGGGAGATGTAGCCCGTATCGAGTTGGGACGTCTGGCTTATACCTTTAATAATACAGTAAACGGTCATAAGGCTGTAACTTGTATCGTATTCCAGATGGCAGGAACCAATGCGACAGAAACAATCAACAACTTGCTGGATGTAATCAGCAAGGCTGAAGAAAGCTTGCCTGCCGGATTGAAGATTAATGTGGCTCAGAATGCCAATGACTTCTTGTATGCGTCTATCCACGAAGTTATCAAGACTTTGATTGAGGCGTTTGTGCTGGTGTTCATCGTAGTATATGTGTTCTTGCAGGATATGCGTTCTACATTGATTCCGGCCATTGCCATTCCGGTAGCTTGATTGCTACTTTCTTCGTATTGAAACTGATTGGATTTAGTGTGAACTTGCTGACACTTTCGGCGATGGTGCTTGCCATTGCGATTGTGGTCGACGATGCCATTGTGGTGGTGGAAGGTGTACATGCCAAGTTGGACCAGGGATACAAATCATCTCGTGAGGCTTCTATCGATGCCATGAGCGAACTCGGTGGTGCGCTGGTTTCTATTACATTGGTCATGATGTCCGTGTTTATCCCAGTAAGTTTCATGGGAGGTACAGCCGGTACATTCTATCGTCAGTTCGGTATTACGATGGCAATTTCTATCGCATTCTCTGCATTGAACGCGTTGACACTTTCTCCGGCATTGTGTGCTATTTTCCTGAAACCGCATGATTCAGAACATAAGCAGAAGAAGATGAGTATGGTCGATCGTTTCCATACCTCTTTCAATGCTGCATACGATTCATTGCTGAAAAGCTATAAGAAGCGTGTCGTATTCTTTATTCATAAGAAATGGCTTTCATTCGGACTGGTGGCTGCATCTATCGTATTGTTGATGTTCTTTATGAAGACCACTCCGACTGGTATGGTGCCGAATGAAGATACCGGTACTATCATGGGTGCTGTGACATTGCTCCTGGTACTTCTCAGGAACGCGCTATGGAAGTGTTGGCCAAGTAGATAGCCTGGTAGCTGCAGAACCTGCCGTTCAGTCTCGTACTATTATTTCTGGATATAGCTTTATTGGTGGTCAAGGACTTCTTACGGTTCTGTCATCATCAAGCTGAAAGACTGGGAAGAACGTTCCATGATGCAGAATTCAGATATTATCTATTCTACTTTGTTCTTGCGTGCACAGAAAGTCATTAAGGATGCACAGGTATTGTTCTTTGCTCCTCCGATGATTCCGGGTTATTCAGTATCAAGTGATATTGAGTTGAACATGCAGGATAAGACCGGTGGTACGCTGGATCACTTCTTTGAAGTGGTAAAAAGCTATACAGCTGCACTGGAAGCACGTCCGGAAATCAACTCAGCGAAGACTACCTTCAACCCGAGCTTCCCGCAGTATCAGCTTGACATTGATGCGGCAGCTTGTAAGAAGGCAGGTATCAGCCCGAGCGATATTCTTTCTACCATGCAGGGATATTTTGGAGGTTTGTATGCTTCTAACTTCAACCGTTTCGGTAAGATGTATCGTGTAATGATTCAGGCTGAACCGGATGCTACTAAGAACATGGAATCGTTGAACGGAGTGAAAGTACGTGGTAGCAATGGAGAAATGGCTCCTATCACACAGTTCGTAAGCATGAAGAAAGTATACGGCCCGGATATTATCAACCGTTTCAACCTGTATACTTCAATGAAGGTGATGGTGGCTCCTGCTTCAGGTTATACTTCAGGTCAGGCATTGCAGGCTATTGCTGAAGTGGCTAAGGAAAATCTTCCGATGGGATTCGGTTACGAATTGGGAGGTATGGCACGTGAGGAAGCACAGACAAGTGGCAGTACAACAGGTATTATCTTCGTACTTTGCTTCGTCTTCGTTTACTTGCTGCTGAGTGCCCAGTATGAAAGTTACATCCTGCCGTTGGCCGTATTGCTTTCTGTACCGTTCGGTTTGATGGGTAGCTTCATCTTCGTCAACGGATTTAGTGCATTGGGAAGCATTCCTGCATTGAAGATGATTTTGGGAACCATGTCAAATGACATTTACATGCAGATTGCCTTGATTATGTTGATGGGTCTGTTGGCTAAGAATGCCATCTTGATTGTAGAGTTTGCCCTTGACCGTCGTAAACAAGGTATGAGTATTTCCTGGGCAGCCGTATTGGGTGCAGCAGCCCGTCTTCGTCCGATCTTGATGACTTCATTGGCCATGATTGTCGGTTTGATTCCGTTGATGTTGGCTATGGGTGTAGGAGCTCACGGTAACCGTACATTGGGTGCTTCGGCTATTGGTGGTATGTTAATCGGTATGATTTTCCAGATTTTCATCGTTCCGGTATTGTTTGTGGTATTCCAGTGGTTACAGGAGAAATTCAAACCTATGGAATGGGATAGCCTCGATGAAAGTGAAGTGGAAGCTGAAATTGAACAGTATTCTCCTAATACGCATAAATAAGATTGATAATGAAAAAACAGATAATAGGAATGATGTGTCTGGCTGCTATGATGAGCAGTTGCCACATTTACAAAGCTTATGACCGTCCGGAAACGATAGATGCCTCAGGCGTCTATCGTGACCCGGCTTCGGCAACCGATACACTGGCTGCCGATACGGCCAATATGGGAAACTTGCCTTGGAAAGAGATTTTCCGTGATGCCAAACTGCAGGCCTTGATTGAAGAAGGACTGGCTAACAATGTAGATATGCAGGCGGCTGCTCTCCGTGTACAGGAAGCGAAAGTGATGCTGACTGCCGCTAAATTGTCTTATTTGCCTTCCATTAATCTGGCTCCGCAAGGTACTACGACTAGTATGGGAGGTGGAAACTATGTAAAGGCATACCAGCTTCCGGTTGCAGCCAGTTGGGAAATTGACTTGTTCGGAAAGATTCTGAACACCAAACGTGGTCAGAAAGTTGCCTACGAACAGAGTCAGTATGCAGAACAGGCTGTACGTTCACAGATTATTTGTGGTATAGCTAACGTGTACTATTCTTTGCTGATGCTCGACCGTCAGGTAGAAATTACGACCGAAACGGCTGCTATCTATAAAGAAAACGTACGAGTAATGGAAGCCATGAAAATTGCCGGTATGACAACCGAAGCTGCTGTAGCACAGATGCGTGCTGCCAGCCATCAGGTAGAGGCTTCATTGATGGATTTGAAACGTCAGGTACGTGAAACAGAAAATTCACTTGCTGTACTGTTGGCTAAGGCTCCTCAGACCATTGAACGCAGTACATTGGACGAACAGATTATGCCGGAGGAACTGGCAGCGGGTGTACCGATGCAGTTATTGGAAAATCGTCCGGACGTGAAGATGGCTGAAATGACGCTTGCGGCTGCTTATTATACAACTAATTCCGCACGTGCAGCTTTCTATCCGGGCTTGAACATTACAGGTATGGCAGGATGGACAAACGGATCAGGTATTACTGTGTCTAATCCGGGCGAATTTATGCTGCAGGCTTTGGCTTCATTGGCTCAGCCTATTTTCAATAACGGTAAGCTGATTGCCAACCTGAAGGTTTCAAAGGCAGAAGAAAAGATTGCTCAGATGAATTATCAGCAGACTATTCTGGAAGCAGGAAAGGAAGTGAGCGATGCTCTGTATCTGTTTGATACACAGAATAAGAAACTGGTGGAAGACCGTGGACAGGTAGAGCAGTTGGATAAGGCAGTGACTTATACCAAGGCCTTGTTCCAGAGCGGAGATGCCACTTATCTGGAAATCCTGACCGCACAGCAGAATCTGCTGAGTGCACAGTTGTCAGAAGTAGCTGATAATTTCCAGCGTATGCAAGCTGTCATCAATTTGTACAGTGCGTTGGGAGGAGGAAGAAATTGATTAACCTTAAAATGAGAAAACTATGATAAGTCCTTTAGCTTATGTAGATCCGTCAGCCAAATTGGGTAAGAACGTGACGGTTCATCCATTTGCCTATATCGACAAGAATGTAGAGATAGGCGATGACAACGTGATTATGCCCTATGCCAGTCTGATGAGCGGCACACGTATGGGAAATGGAAATACAGTTTATCAGGGAGCTGTTGTGGCAGCAGTTCCCCAGGATTTTGCCTTTACTGGTGAAGAAACACTGGCCATTATCGGCAATAATAATGTGATTCGTGAAAATGCCGTGATTATTCGCGGTACACATGCTTCACATGCTACGAAAGTAGGCAATGGCAACTTCATCATGAGTGGAGCCCGTCTTTCTCATGACGTGGAAGTGGGTAACCGTTGCATTATCGGTAATGGTTCACAGGTTTCGGGCAACTGTATCATCTATGACAATGCCATCCTTACTTCCAATGTGCTGATGCAGGGAAATACACGTCTGGGAAGCTTCTCAGTAGTGCAAGGCGGATGCCGTTTCATCAAGGACATTCCTCCATATATTGTAGCAGCCCATGAACCGATTGCATTCTATAGCATCAATACAAAAGTGCTGGAGCATACTGGTTTTTCTGAAACCATTATCAAACACATTGCACAGGCATACCGTATCCTTTATAAGGCAAATACTTCATTGCATGATGCATTGGGACGTATTCGTGAACAGATTCCTAACGGACCGGAAATTGAAAACATTATCCAGTTTGTGGAAACTTCAAAATTAGGAATTATTCATTGATGTAGATAATGGCAGGGCGAAGAAAGGAAAACGACCGTGAAGAGTTAAAGTTGCGTGTGGTGGAAACAGCCTCCAAATCTTTTATGACTTTGGGGATTAAGGCTGTCCACATGGACGATATAGCAAGTTCGCTTTCTATATCCAAGCGTACGCTTTATGAACTGTTTGGAGATAAAGAAGAACTTCTGCTGGAAGTTTTCCGTTTTTATCGTCATTGTATGAATGAGTATATGCAAGAGATTGCTTCCAGCGCGAATAATGTGCTGGAAGTAATCCTTACATTTTATGAGCGTAAGTTCAATGAGTTGTGTTCGGTAAACCCTCTGTTCTTTCGTGACTTGCGCAAATATTCCAAGGTGTTGGACTATATACATGATGACCGTCGCAGGGAGATGCTGATGCACTGGCCTATTTTCAAAAGGGAGTAGAGCAAGGTATTTTTCGCAGCGACATTAATTTCCAGATTATTAATCAGGCCATGGCCATGCAGATGGACTTATTGATTTATTCAGACATTACAGACCATTATCCGCTGGCCGAGATTTACAGTGAAATCACTATTTTGCACATGCGGGGAATCACCACGGAGAAAGGTTACCGCATGGTAGATGATTTCTTGAAGAATATTCGAGAAAAACACCTCAGATAACTTTTCATACTTAAAATTCCTTTATCTTTGATGCCTCGAAGATAGGATGCGGTTCGGCAGTACCTGCACTCAAAAGCAAGCTTTTGGTTTGGTATTGCACTCACCTTTCGCTATCTTTGCACCCGGTTTTAGAGGAAAGTTCATGAAAAATAAATTATTATACACTTTTCTGTTCACCCTTCTGGTGGTGGCAGGCTTGTTTGCCATGCATTTTTTGCCGTCCGTTTCTTTTTGCGGGAAACCGTTGAGAAAGGTAGACCTGCTTTCGGACATCCGTATAAAAAAGGAAATCGTGGCACCGGTGGATTCTGATACGCTGGTGTTGCCTCCTCCGGTAAAGCCGGCTTTTGTAGATACCTGCAAGAGCGGAATGGTCTGCATCGAAGAATATGCCGATTCTGCGGGGCGCGGGATGAACTGTTTTTATGAGGCTTTGGGAAAGGTGGCTTCTTTAGACCGTCCGGTACGCATTGCCTATTTCGGCGATTCGTTCATTGAGGCCGACATCCTGACCGGCGATTTGCGCGAGATGTTGCAGAAACGTTTTGGCGGATGTGGGGTAGGCTATGTATCTATCACTACCAAAATAGCCGGTTTCCGTCCTACGGTCCATCATTCGTTTGGCGGATGGAGCAGTCACTCCGTGACGGACTCCACCTATTTCGACCGTTCCCGTCAGGACATTTCCAACCATTATTTTATTCCTTCTGCGGGAGCTTACGTGGCTCTGAAAGGGGAGAAGCGTTTCTTGTCGCGGCTTGATACCTGCGAGGTGTCTACCTGTTATTTCCTTGCTTCCGATTCTTTGCGTTTGGCCGCTTCGGTCAACGGAGGAGAAGCAAGGCATTTTTCTGTAGAGGGGAAAGAGGAGTTGCAGGCCGTTTCGGTGAGCGGGCGGATAGGTTCCGTGCGCTGGAATGTGGAGGAGCTGGATTCCACTGCCTTGTTTTATGCCGTGACGATGGACCGCATCAGGGAGTGGTGGTCGACAACTTCAGCACCCGTGGAAGCAGCGGACAGCAGCTGGGGAATATTCCGATGTCGATACTCCGCCAGTACAACCGCCTGCGTACGTACGACCTGGTGGTGTTGCAGTACGGGCTGAATGTAGCTTCAGACAAGGTAATGAACTATACCTATTACAAGGATGCGATGAAACCGATAGTGGAGCGTTTGAAGACGGCCTTTCCGGAGGCTTCTGTCCTGATTGTCGGGGTGGGAGATAGAGAAAACAAGGATGAAAACGGCGAATTGCGTACCATGCCGGGGGTGAAGCGCCTGATTCGTTACCAGCAGGCACTTGCGGCAGAAACGGGTGTGGCATTCTGGAATATGTTCGAAGCTATGGGAGGAGAAGGTAGTATGGTAGAGATGGTGAACCACAAGCCTCAGATGGCCAATTATGACTATACTCACATCAATTTCAGGGGAGGAAAGCACATTGCCGGACTTTTGTTTGAAACGTTGATGTACGGCAAGGAACAGTACGAAAAACGAAAAGCTTATGAAATGGAGTGAGATACGTTTTTGGAGGATATTCTTCGGATTCCTTTTGGGGGCATTGCCGCTTTTAGCGCAGGATGTGTTGCCGGAGAAGTCGCGTCCGGACCGTCATTCCGGTCATGTGTCCGACAGCGAGGCCATGCAGCAGCTGATGCGCTTTGTGGAAGTCAGCAATCCGATGCCTGCCGGCTTTAAGGGAACAACTGAGAATACGATTACAGACCCTACGCATGAACTGGAGCCTTTCTGGCAGAAGCTTTCCGTGCTCGACCGTCCGTTACGTATCGTGCACATCGGCGATTCTCATGTGCGGGGGCATGTGTATCCTTATATTGTACGGCGTCAGCTGGAAGACGATTTCGGACGGGAGGCCGTGCTCGATATGCAGGTGAGTTACCGTACTTCGGGACTGGCGCAGGAAACGGGGGCCGCAGGAATTGTGTATCACATAGTAGGAGTAAACGGAGCGACTTGTGCTTCTTTTGCTACACCTGAGAATATTCGTCAGATTATCGAACTGAATCCGGACCTGGTTATTCTTTCGTTCGGCACCAATGAAGCGCATGGTCGCCGTTATTTTTCGGCGGAGCACTTGGCACAGATGGATAATCTGTTAGAAGAATTGAAGAAAGGATGTCCGCAGGCGGTATATCTGCTGACCACTCCTCCCGGAGCGTATGTCCGCAATGGCCGACGGGGCGCAAGAGTAATCAATCCTCGTACGAAATTAGTGGTAAAGACAGAACTGGATTATGCGGCTTCGCGGAAACTCGCTATATGGGATATGTATCACGTGGTAGGAGGTGAACGTTATGCTTGTCTGAACTGGAGTAATGGAAACTATTTCCAGCGTGACAAGATTCATTTCACGCAGGAAGGATATATTTTGCAGGGACTATTATTACACGAAGCGATTATCAAATCATACAACAATTATGTGGAAACTCAACTGGACGGAACTTGGAATTGACTTGGACAGACTGAAAGAGGTATTGACATACGATGCGGCGCAGCCGATGATTTTCAGCAGCGGCTTCTTCCTGCTTCTTTTTCTCGGATTCAGCCTGGTGTATCTGCTTTTGCAGAAACGGACTACGGCACGCCTGCTGTTTGTCACCTTTGTTTTCTTATTATTTCTATTATAAAAGCAGCGGAACCTATTTCTTCCTGCTGGGCATTGTCACGGTGTCCGACTTCCTGCTGGCGCGCAGGATGGAGATGACGGTGGAGCACTGGAAGCGGAAGATGCTGGTGGTGTGCAGCTTGTGTATCAACCTCGGGCTGCTATGTTATTTCAAGTACACCAATTTCTTTTACGAAATGCTGGCTCCGTTGTGGAACGGACGGTTCGAGCCGCTGGACATATTCCTTCCGGTAGGGATTTCTTTCTTTACCTTCCAGTCGCTGAGCTATACCATCGACGTGTACCGGCGTGATTTGAAACCCTTGTCCAGTCTGCTGGATTATGCTTTCTATGTGTCTTTCTTCCCGCAGCTGGTGGCAGGACCTATCGTGCGTGCCCGCGATTTCATTCCGCAAATCCGCCGGCCCTTGTCCGTCACGTCCGAGATGTTCGGTCAGGGCATCTTCTTTATCGTGAGCGGTTTGTTCAAGAAGGCGGTGATTTCGGACTACATCAGCGTGAACTTCGTGGAGCGTATTTTCGACAATCCGGGATTGTATTCCGGACTGGAAAACCTGTTTGGGGTTTACGGATATGCCTTGCAGATATACTGTGACTTTTCGGGCTACAGTGACATGGCTATCGGACTTGCCCTGCTGCTGGGATTCCATTTCCCTCCCAACTTTGATTCGCCTTATAAGGCGGACAGTGTGACCGATTTCTGGCATCGCTGGCACATCTCCTTGTCTACCTGGTTGCGCGACTATCTGTATATTTCCCTGGGCGGTAACCGAAAGGGAAAAATCCGTACCTACATCAACCTGATACTGACTATGCTGTTAGGTGGTTTGTGGCACGGTGCTTCGTGGAACTTTGTGGTGTGGGGCGGATTGCATGGAGTGGCACTGGCCTTGCATAAGTTCTTCCGCAACCTGTTGGGCCGGCCCAAGCAATATCGCAGCCGAGGAATACGTAAATTCTTTGCTGTGGTATTGACTTTCCATTTTGTATGCTTCTGCTGGATATTCTTCCGAAACTCCACGTTTGAGGCTTCGGTGACCATGATTCGCCAGATATTTACAGCCTTCCATCCGGAATTGCTGGAGCAGCTTTTGACGGGCTACTGGAAAGTGTTTGCATTGATGGGAGTAGGCTTCTTGCTTCATTTCTGTCCCGACAGCTGGCAGAATGCGTGCAGCCGGGGCATGGTGCGTATGCCGCTCATAGCCCAGGCACTGATAATGATTGCACTGATTTATCTGGTCATTCAGGTGAAAAGCAGCGATATTCAGCCGTTTATCTACTTCCAGTTCTGATGTGTGAGGTCGTATAGGCGTGTAAGAGTAAAACTATTTTAGTTTTCACTCCCTATTTTTTCAGGAAAAAATTAGGAGAAAAGACCGAATAATTGTATTTTTGTCACGCTTTCGAAATATCCTTTCTCAAAAAAGGACGTTGGAAAGTGTGCTTATTGATATTTGCGCCCGTAGTTCAATGGATAGAATAAAGGATTCCGGTTCCTTCGATTGGGGTTCGACTCCCCACGGGCGTACATAAAGCTTATTAGACTGAAAAAGAACGGTTTAATAAGCTTTTTTGTTTATAGATACCAGCCTTCAGACATCGCGATTTGTACTTTCGGAAAAAACGCTCCTACGTTTGTGCTAAAACGCCTTTGCGTTTGATATAAAACGTACTTGCGTTTCATGTAAAACGCACTTGTGTTTTAAGTAAAACGTACTTGCGTTTTGATTGAAGCGTCAAAGCGTTTTCCGGTAAATGCAAAGGCCTTTTCTGAGGGTGAAAAAAATCACTGTTTAAAGTTGACTGAGAGATGAAAAACTACATGTTTGAAATTTGTGCGAACTCTGCAGAGAGTTGCGTGGCTGCCCAGCAGGGAGGTGCTCATCGGGTAGAATTGTGTGCCGGCATGCCGGAAGGTGGAACTACTCCGTCGTTGGGCGAGATAAAAGTGGCCCGTAAGTTGATTGACATCCGTCTGCATGTCATTATCCGTCCGCGTGGAGGAGATTTTCTGTACACGCCTTCTGAACTGGAGATTATGGAAGAAGATATTCGGGCTGCCCGTCAGGCGGGAGCTGATGGAGTGGTGTTCGGTTGCCTTACACCGGAAGGCGAGCTGGACAAGCCGGCCATGCAGCGTCTGATGGAAGCTTCCAAAGGACTTTCGGTGACTTTCCACCGTGCATTTGATTATGTCAAATCTCCCCGTGAGGCACTTGAAGAACTGATAGGCATGGGGGTGAACCGTGTGCTGACTTCTGGCCAGATGCCTACGGCCATGGAAGGGGCACCTTTGCTGGCTGAACTGGTGAAGCAGGCGGGCGACCGCATTATCATCATGCCGGGCTGCGGAGTGAACGAACATAACATTGCGGAACTGGCCCGTGTGACGGGAGCCGGTGAGTTCCATTTTTCGGCACGCGAACAAAAAGAAAGCCGGATGCTTCTTCGCAATCCGGCTTTGTCGATGGGAGGTACGGATATGGATGAATATGCTCATCCGGTCACGACTCCCGAAAAGGTGCGTCGCACCATTGAGGCGCTTACAGTCCGTGGATAACATGGAGCAGTTGCTCGCCCATGCCGATGGTGTATCCGTGTGATTCGAAGACTACACGGTTGAACGTATCGCCCAGGATAATCACCGGCAGGGTGGGTTTGCTGCCCAGCTTCATATTTTCAGCAATCATTTTCAGAATGCTTCCGTCTTTGTCTATACCGAACACTACGTTCGACGGAAGGTTGGGGAATTCCTTGCGGTCGAATTTCTTATAGGCTGCTTCGTCAGTGAAAAGCAGTACAATCGTACGTCCCCATTTCTCAAATTCCGCTTTCTTTACTTCGATGTCTTTCAGGGCATGATTGGTCGGTTCCTGACCTACGCCCAATACGCCGACAATGTAATATCCTCTTCCGGTAGTGTTGAGGACAGATACTTGTTCATCGGTGCCCGGACGGGTGTAGAGTGCTTCGGAATTGAAGCTGCCGATGACACGTACTTCTTCCGTATTGTTGCGCATGCAGAGAGGAGTCACCGTGGTCTTTCCTTTGTCGACAGAGAAGAATGAAACCTGGATCAATACGCCTCCGTTGGCCATACGGCTACCCGTTACCATCATATAATAACCGGTCGACATGCTGCTTCCGTTTTTCAGCAGAGAAGCCCAGCTGGCATCTTCCGGATGGTTCTGCAACTGGAATGTGCCGTTGTCATACTTCGACAGGGTGAAGTGAGTGTAATATTTCGGATTGTCCAGTCGAGGAATAGCCTGGTAAGTAGCTTTCAATACACCTTCCGACAGACTTCCACCTTCTGAACTTTCAAAGTCCACCAATACCGGTTTTCCGTTGAGGCGGTAGCAGATGTTACCGTTTACTTCATCCTTCCAGGCGGGGATACCTAAGCTACGGGCAGCAGCTACGAAGAAAATGTCTCTGGACTGTGAGTCGGTTACACGGCTGCGCCATACACCTTCGGGTGAGGTAATGGTGAATATCGTACTCAGGTCGTTGCGGATAGACAGGCTGTCCTTACACCATTTCACGAGCACTTGCGGGTCAGCTTTGATTTGTGCGGCTAGTTCGGCAGACAAGGCTTTCTGCAGTAGGTACGGTAAGGAGTCAGCATTTCAGTGGCAATACGCGGTGCAAGCACTTCTTTTACGTCAGCTTTCGCATCGGTAGCATACAAATGGTCTTCCAGAATGCTGCAAGGTGTGTCGCGCAGGTCTTTATCAGCCAGTGTGCTGAGCAATTCCAATGCACGGGCACCCTGTCCCTTTTCCGCAGCATTCGACAGGAACTGCATGATGTCCGCATGGTTTCCTCTGGATTTCAGAATGTATGTGCTTGTTTGGTTCACATCCAGTTTCAGTCCTTCTGCAAAAGCCTTGGCCTTTTCTTCGGTGGGGAAGCTGGCTACGTAAGCATTGCGGATAGAATCTTCCTGAGCCATACGCCGGTTGTTTTCCTTACGCTGTGCATCGGTCACTTCCGGGAAGTTGGCTTTTTCAGCCGGTGGCACAATGTGCAAGGTATCGGTAAATACATCTCCCGGACGGTGAGAAAGCGTTAATGTGACTTCTTTATCTTTTCCGAAAGAAACTTTCTGCAAGCCGAAGTGGTCATTTGCCGAAGCGTAGACTACCATGTCGCCCAATCCGGCAGAAAGTGATGCTTTTCCTTGTGCGTCGGTCGTTTTGTTGGCTACGGTGAAGAATTCAGCGTAATTGTAAATCTTGAACTCTACGTGTGCACCTTCTACGGCCTTACCCTGAGCATCTACACCGTGACAGTGACGGGGGCACTCTGTCCGTAGTTGTCGATGATGTTGATTTCCGTATAGTTGGCAGTGGTTTTCATCACTTCTTCCGGTCCGTCGTATGCACCGAATACTTTGGTGTGCATCAGCATACCTCTGCTGGCAGGAGCATTGAACCATCCTAAGTTCAGTACCGGTTCCGGTTCGCAGGCACCAAGGAAGTACCATTTGCCGTCCACCCAGGCTTCTACCAGGCATGGTTGTCGTCAGTATGTGCCAGCGCGGGGTGTACACCTGACGGGCAGGGATACCTACGGCACGGAGAGCGACTACCAGGAAGGTCGATTCTTCACCGCAACGTCCGTAAGCCGTTTTCACAGTAGCCATCGGGGCACTGGTACGGATGTCGGTCGGGGTATAGATTACTTTTTCATGGCACCAGTGGTTTACTTCCAGCACGGCATCGTACATGGATAGTTTTTCCACACGCGGCATCAGTTCCTGGCGGAACACTTCGCGTGCATTATCCAGGTTTTCGTTGTTTACTCTGACAGGGAGTACAAAGTGGCGGAATATCATGTCGGGAATTCCGGCTCCCCATGAAGTCTCTTTTCGGTTCTGAAGTGCCAGACGTACATTTTTCAGGTAGAATTCTCCGGAATAGTCGGAAATATCGCCCGGAGTCATGTAGGCATACAGGAACATCATGGCTTCCCGTTCCTCCAGCGACATGTCTTCATTGAAGATGTCAAAAAGATTTCCCCGGTTGAGAATCTCCTTCTTCTGTCCGAAATCAGCTTCCACTTTGTTGCGGTAGTCGGCTTCTTTCAGAAAATGGTTGGGAGAAGTCGAGGTACACGACGGGAAGAGGCAACTGAGCCAAAATGCAAATGCGGGAATGAGTAGTTTTTTCATGCAGGTAAAAAGATTTGGTAAATACAGAAATAAAAAAAGACACGGAAACGAGAAGTTCTTCCTTTCGGGGTGAACTTCTGCGTTTCTGTGTCTTTTGGCTTAAAATGTGATATGCACTTAAATAGGTTTATATTCTACAAATGCTTCCATAGCTTCATAGCAAGCCAGACCTAACTGGTCGTAAAGTGAAGCAGTTCCGCGGTTGCGGTCTTCACTTCTCTGCCAGAACAGACGTTCGTCATTGCCCAGGAACGGTGCGCTTTCCATCTGAGACTGGTGTTTCAGGATAGAGTTACGTTTTGCACGAAGTTCTTCCGGACTCAACGGTACGGCCATTTCGATGTTTTCGATTTCCCATTCTGCCCATGCACCACGTACATCCAGATGCGGCAGTCTTTCAGCCATTCTGCACCGGCATTCTTTTCTTCATCGATAGCGGCAAAAACAGCGTCCGTACATACGCGGTGAGTACCATGCGGGTCGGCCAAGTCGCCGGCTACATAAATCTGATGAGGTTTCACTTCGCGAAGCAGGTTGAGCACGATTTCTACGTCGGCCTCGCTGATCGGGTTCTTTTCAATCTTTCCGGTTTCATAGAACGGGAGGTCAAGGAAGTGACAGCGGCTGAGCGGAATATGATTGAACGTACAAGCGGTACGAGCTTCTCCACGACGAATCAGACCTTTGATGGTCAGGATGTCGCGTGTATCCATGTCGCCTTCTTTCTTGGTAGAGAAGAACTGTTTGATTTCAGCATATTTGTCGCTGATAACCTTGTCTTCACTATTTTCGAACAACTGGTTAAAGCCGTTGATGAAATGCATGAAACGTACTACTTCTTCATCGCCTACGGCAATGTTTCCGGAAGTTTCGTAAGCCACGTGTACTTCATGTCCCTGCTGAACGAGACGGCGCAATGTACCTCCCATGGAGATTACATCGTCATCCGGATGCGGAGAGAATACCACCACGCGTTTCGGGAACGGTTTGGCACGTTCCGGACGATAGGTATCGTCGGCATTCGGTTTACCACCCGGCCATCCGGTAATGGTGTGCTGCAGGTCGTTGAATACCTTGATATTGGCATTGTAGGCAGAGCCGTAAAGAGCCAGCAGTTCGCTCAAGCCGTTTTCATTATAGTCCTTGTTGGTCAGTTTCAGAATAGGCTTGTTCAGTGTAGTACACAACCATACGATGGCACTTCTTACGAGTTTGTCGTTCCATTCGCAGCTGGTTACCAGCCATGGACGCTGAATACGAGTCAGGTGGGCTGCCGCAGCCAAGTCTACGCAAACGGAAGTGTTGGCGTGAAGTTGCAGGTAAGATGCCGGCAGTGTATCACTTACTTTGTCTTCCACTGCACTTCGGATGATGTCAGCTTTGTCTTCACCCCAGGCCAGCATATAAACTTTTCTGGCTCCCATAATGGTATTGATACCCATGGTGATGGAGCAGGGAGGAAGATTGTCCACACCGATATTATGTGCAGCTTCAGAACGAGAAGTTGCATCAATCAAAATCAGGCGGGTAGTAGAGCTGGCATGTGAACCAGGTTCGTTCATACCGATGTTTCCTTCACGTCCGATTCCCATGATAACCATATCAAGACCTCCGAAGGTCTGTATACGCTGTTCGTACAAACGGCAGTGTTCGATGATGGCTTCCTGAGGGATGCTACCGTCCATTGTAAAGATATTCTGGCGGTCAATGTCTATCTGTGAAAGGAAAAGCTTGTTCAGGTGGCTGAAACTGCTTCCAGCACCTTCGGTCAGCGGATAATATTCATACAGGTTGAAGAATACCACGTTGCGGAAACTTACGCCTTCATCCTTGTGTTTCCGAATCAGTTCGGTGAACAGCGGACGCAGGGAAGCACCTGTACCTATGGCAATGGTACAGAATTTTCCTTCACGCTGTCTGTCCTGTATCTTTGCGACGATTTCATTGGCAATCTGTACCACACCTTCTTCGCTTGTTTCGAAGATGTTGGTCGGGATTTTTTCCAGTCGTGTCAGGACAGAACGTTCTACTGCGTTTCCCGGACGATAGTAACGTGGGGAAACGCGATTCAGTGAAATTTGAGAGCTAAGATTGGTTCTCATGATTCAGCGAATTAGAGGTTGTTTTTTTCAATATCTTTGAAGTACTTGTAGGTACCAACTTTCAGTTCGTCAGTAGCTGCTTCGTCACATACGATGATACCGTGCTGGTGCATCTGCAATGCGCTGATAGTCCACATCTGTGTGATGCCGCCTTCTACTGCATGCTGCAATGCACGTGCCTTGTTATGTCCGTTACAGATAATCAGTACTTCTTTAGCAGAAAGTACAGTACCAACTCCTACGGTCAATGCTGTCTTAGGCACTTTGTTCACGTCGTTGTCGAAGAAACGTGAGTTAGCGATGATGGTATCAGTAGTCAGTGTTTTCACACGTGTGCGTGAAGTCAGTGAAGAGCCCGGTTCGTTGAAAGCAATGTGACCGTCAGGACCGATACCTCCTAAGAACAGGTCGATGCCGCCGAACTTTTCAATTTCTTTTTCATAGTTGGCACATTCAGCTTCCAGGTCGGCTGCGTTACCGTTCAGGATGTGAATGTTTTCCTTGCAGATGTCAATATGATTAAAGAAGTTATTGAACATGAATGAATGGTAGCTTTCAGGATGAGATTCCGGCAAGCCTACGTATTCGTCCATATTGAAAGTCACTACATTCTTGAATGATACCACTCCCTTCTTGTTTAATTCAATCAGGGCCTTATACATACCCAGAGGAGATGAACCTGTGGGAAGTCCTAATACAAACGGTTTTTCTTTAGTAGGATTAGCTGCGTTGATTTTTTTTGCAACATAGTTTGCTGCCCAGTTGGACAGAGAACTGTAATCGGGTTCAATGATTAATCTCATGGTGGTTAGAATTTTGAATATTGAAATTAAATTAACTTGTTTCTTTCTCCTTTGTGATAAGAATTTTCTTACTCCATGCAAATATATCAAAGCTTACTCAGAAAGGCAAATAAAAAAATGGTTTTTTTATGCATGAGTTTTTAAAGAAAAATTCTACATTTGTAAATGTTTCTATAAAAAATAACAAATATGGGTCAGACTCTATTGAAGAATATACAGAAAGGCGTAAAAAGTGCATTGGTAAAGCAGCGTATCATTACGCACCTGATTTATGCGGGAAGCACTACAATCACAGATTTGTCCAAATCGATGGGACTAAGTGTGCCTACCGTGACAAAGTTTGTGGATGAAATGTGCAAGGAGGGATATGTGAACGATTGTGGAAAACTGGAAACCAGTGGAGGTCGTCATCCAAGTTTGTATGGACTGAATGCGGATTCTGCCTATTTTATCGGGGTAGCGATGGCGGTACAGTCGTTAAGCTGGGGGCAATCAACTTTAAGGGGGATGTGCTTCAGACCAAGATGGAAATTCCGTTCAAGCTGGAAAATACACCGGAATGTTTGGAACATATCTGTCAGGAAATAGAAACATTTATCGATGAACTTCCGTGCGACAAATCAAAGATTCTGAATATCTGTATTGGTATGACCGGACGAGTAAATCCGGAAACGGGCTGCAGCTATACGCATCTGACTTTTGGTGAGAAACCTTTGGCAGAGATGTTCTCCGAAAGATTGGGTATTAATGTGTGCATTGATAACGATAGCCGTGCAATGGCATACGGAGAATATATCATGCGCTCGGAGAAATGTCCGAAGAACCTGATTTATGTGAATGTAAACTGGGGGTTGGGACTCGCTATCATCATTGACGGTAAACTGTATTCGGGAATGTCTGGTTTTGCGGGTGAGTTTGGACATAATTACGGATATGATAACCAGCAGATCTGTTATTGCGGAAAGAAAGGCTGTATTGAAACGGAGGTATCCTGCTCGGCTTTGTATCGGAAGTTTATTGCCCGTTTGCGTCAGGGAGAAAACTCTGTGTTGCTGAAAGAGAAATCCATCGATGAAATAACTTTAGCAGATATTATTTCTGCTGTTCGTCGTGAAGATGTGCTGGCCATTGAGCTGGTGGAAGAGATTGGCGCGAAACTGGGACGTCACATTGGTGACCTGATTAATGTGTTCAATCCGGAACAGGTAATTATCGGAGGAGAATTCTCGAAGGTAGGAGAGTATTTGTTGCCTCCGGTTATTTCGGCAGTCCGTAAATATACGCTGAATTTAATGTATAAGGATTCGGATATTGTATTGTCGGAACTGAAAGAAAAGGCAAACGTCATAGGAGCTTCTCTGTTGTCAAGAAGTAAGTTGTTTGCATTGGAATAAAATTTTGTTGAGATAAAAAATCCCCGGAAAGTGAAGTTGTACTTCGGTTTTCCGGGGATTTTTCTTTATAGGGATGTATCTTGTAAACTTTGACGGCATGTCTCCCAGTTTTCGTTGAAGGCAGCCATGGAGGGGAACAGGATGTTGGCACCTTCTTGCAGAAGCACGTCGTTTGGAAGCGGACCGGTGTTCAGTGCAATGGTGAAGATACCGGCAGCTACTCCAGCTCTGACTCCTAACGGCGCATTCTCAATGACTACCGCTTCGTTGGCTTGTATGCCGGCTTTCTGCAAGGCCATCAGGTAAGGTTCAGGATTGGGCTTTCCATATTTTACATCAAAAGCGGTTACCATCAGTTCTCGTTGGAAGATGTCGGGGAAGTAGTGGTTCAACTTGTCCAATAACGAGAGTTGTCCGGAGCCGGTTACAACCATCGGAATCAGTCCGTCTGCTTTTATTTTTTTCAGGACCTCGAATGCGCCGGGCATAGGGTCGGCTTTGGGCAACTGATTGAATATGTCGCTCTTGGTCTGGTAGATTCGTTTGATTTCTTCTTCATCGGCCTCATAGCCTCTTTCTCTTTGGCTGACGATGTTGATGGTTGCCGCACCGGTACGTCCTTCGTGGAGGTAGGCTTCCTCTTTGCTCAGGCTCATTCCGTATTGCTTCATTGCCTTATGCCAGGCGGTGGCATGGTTCTTCATGGAGTCGAACAATACCCCGTCCATATCGAACAATACGGCCTTTAAGTCGATGCGTGTATAATGATGGGTGGTAAGATATTGGTTGATTTCTTGTTGGAACATGATGATATGGTTTATAATATTCAGGCACGCATTACATGAATGCACTTTCCTTGTAGAAAGAAAGAGTGCTTTTCATGTAATTCGTGCCTGTCAATTAAAAACGGAGTGATAGACTCTCGTTTATTTATTTTTTCAGACGAGCCCGGATTGCTTCAGATTCTTTTTCGTATCCCGGCTTGTTCAGAAGAGCAAACATGTTTTTCTTGTAAGCTTCTACGCCCGGCTGGTTGAACGGATTTACTTCGAGCAGGTATCCGCTGATTCCGCAAGCCTTTTCGAAGAAATAGATAAGCTGTCCCAAGTAGTATTCGTTCAATGAAGGAACGCTTACACGCAAGTTAGGAACTCCACCGTCTACGTGTGCAAGCTGTGTACCGAGTTCGGCCATCTTGTTTACTTCGTCGATGCGTTTGCCTGCCAGGAAGTTCAGGCCATCCAGGTTTTCTTCATCGCTCGGGAAGTGAAGTTCGTGGCTTGGAGTTTCTACAGAAACCACTGTCTCGAAGATGCTGCGTTCACCCTGCTGAATCCACTGTCCCATAGAGTGCAGGTCAGTAGAGAAGTCTACAGAGCTCGGATAGATACCTTTCAGGTCCTTGCCTTCAGATTCACCGTACAGCTGTTTCCACCATTCCATGAAGTAGTGAAGTTTCGGCTGGAAGTTTACTAAGATTTCAATTTTCTTTCCGCTCTGATACAGTTCGTTACGAGTAGCAGCATACAAAGCAGCCGGGTTTTCGTACATGTTTTCGTTGGCACAAACTTTTTCCATTTCGCAAGCGCCGGCAACCAGCTGGTCAATGTCGATTCCAGCTACTGCAATAGGAAGCAAGCCTACCGGAGTCAATACAGAGAAACGTCCGCCTACATTGTCAGGAATGATGAATGATTTGTAACCTTCCTTGTCGGCTGTTGTACGGGCTGCACCTTTCTTGGCATCTGTAACAGCTACGATAACCTTGCGAGCCATTTCCTTGCCTCTCTGGTCTTCACACTGCTTTTTCAACAGACGGAAAGCAAGAGCGGTTTCAGTAGTTGTTCCAGATTTAGATATGTTGATTACACCAAATTTTTTGTCTTTCAGGAATTCAGTCAGTTCGAACAGGTAGTCTTCGCTGATGTTGTGTCCGGCAAAAATAATAGTAGGCTGTCCGGCTTTTTTCTCCTGCAACCAAGCAAAGCTGTTTGACATAGCTTCGATGACTGCGCGTGCGCCTAGGTAACTTCCTCCGATACCAGCTACGATTACTACGTCGCAGTTTTCGCGAAGTGTCTGTGCGGTAGCTTTCAGGTCATCCAAGTGTTCCTTTGTGATGGAAGAAGGTAAATGCAACCAACCCAAGAAGTCGTTTCCTAAGCCTGTGCCTTTTTCCAGCGTTTCCATACAAGCTTTTACCTTTGGTTCATAAGAAGCCAATTTTTCCTTAGATATAAAATCTAAAGTCTTTTCAATGTTCAGATTAATGTTTTCCATAACTGTTTTCTGATTTTATCTAAATGAGTCAGTTAATAATTTGATTTCTATCATTGGTGATATACGTTCGTAAAGAATATTATAGACGGCATCCACAATGGGCATATTGACATGCAGGTGCTTGTTCAGTTCCTTGATACATTTGGTTCCGTAATATCCTTCGGCAATCATTTCCATTTCAATCTGGGCACTTTTTACGGAATATCCCTTACCAATCATGGTACCGAACACGCGGTTACGGCTGAAATTGGAATAAGAAGTCACGAGAAGGTCGCCCAGATAGGCTGAATCGTTTGTGCAGCGGTTTACGGGATGTACGGTATCTAAGAACCGGTTCATTTCCTGTAAGGCATTGGACACCAGCACGGCCTGGAAGTTGTCTCCATATTTCAGACCGCTGCAGATTCCGGCTGCAATGGCATATACATTCTTCAACACAGAAGCATATTCAATGCCGGCTACGTCCGTATTGACCGAAGTCTTGATGTAATGCCCGGCCAGTTGCCGTGCAAACATCTTGGCTTTTTCAATGTCTTTGCATCCCACGGTGAGATAAGAAAGTCGTTCCAATGCTACTTCTTCCGCATGACAGGGACCTGCCAGTACGGCTATGTTGTTTTCAGGAACGTCATAAATCTTATGGAAATAATCGGATACGATAAGGTTTTCGTCGGGTACGATACCCTTGATGGCAGTAACGATGAATTTATCCTTCAGCTTGGTTTTTAGCTTTTTGAGGTGACTTTTCAGATACGGTGAAGGTGTGACAAAGATCAGGGTATCCGACTCTCTCACTACCTTGTTGATGTCTGATGAAAAGTTGATGCATTTCATGTCGAAACGCACACTTGTCAGATAGGCTGGATTGTGACCCAGACGCTTGAATTCTTCAATTCGGTCGTCACGGCGCATATACCAGTTTATGGATTCAGCTGGGTTAAAATGATTTTAGCTATAGCAGTGGCCCAGCTGCCTCCCCCCATAATCGCTATTTTCCCGGGTAATTTCATACTCTTATATTTAATGAAAAACAGATATGAAGGACAAGACATGTGCTTTGTCCTTCATACACTTTCATTCATTTATTTAATCTTTTCTATCCAGCCAGCTACTTCGTCTACTGTGGGGTTGGCAAGTCCAGTTTGTATTTCTTGTTGTATGCCACAAATATTCCTGATGAAGTTTCTGCGGATTCACGTCCTTCATGTCATGTCCA
>ENA-OQAZ01000408-OQAZ01000408.1-human-gut-metagenome-genome-assembly--contig:-NODE-408-length-24318-cov-2.965194_pt1 | contig 24318 bp, 19 predicted proteins | sample MGYA00242737_ERZ504531 | MGnify/ENA primary metagenome ERZ504531 (study PRJEB26092, sample SAMD00036244) | human gut metagenome | host: Homo sapiens | study: EMG produced TPA metagenomics assembly of... | reverse complement strand
ACTTGACACACCCGGCACTGTTATGGTATTGTACCTAAGAACGCTGCCGAAGACAGTAGGTGCCGTAAGGCATAAGGGTCAAAACGCCTACCGAGGAAGACAAGATTCATTAGATTTGAATTTGTAAACCTCTGTGCTTTGGCGCGGAGGTTTTTTAGCGCATGATTGCGTGATATGAAAGTCCCCGCTGGGACCGAGACTTTCTGGCAGTTGAAAATACTACAAGGAGGTGCACCATTCGTGGCAAAAGTTGAATTAAAACAACCTATCGTACAGGCAATCGTTGAAGATCTCACAGATGCTCAGTCAGCAGTTATCGTTAACTACTGTGGACTTACAGTGGCTCAGGATACTGAACTTCGTAAACAGCTGAGAGAAGCAGGTGTTATCTACAAAGTTTGCAAGAACACAATGATGAAGAGAGCTTTTGAAGGAACAGATTTCGCACAGCTTGACGAATATCTGGAAGGACCGAACGCTATTGCAATTTCTAAAGAAGATGCAACAGCACCGGCAAGAATCATCTGCGATTTCGCTAAGAAAGCAGAAGCTCTTGAAGTAAAAGCAGGTGTAGTTGAAGGCTCAGTATATGACGCAGCTGGTATTCAGGAACTTTCTAAGATTCCGTCAAGAGAAGTACTGCTGTCCAAATTACTTGGAAGCTTACAGTCACCTATTACAAACCTTGCTCGTGTTCTTAATCAGATCGCAGAACAGGGTGATGCTCCGGCAGAAGCTGAAGCAGAAGCACCGGCAGCAGAGTAGGCTGTACCGGAATCCCATCCGAGTGTGGGAACAGTAAGAGGCGAAAGAGCAATCATTAAAATCAAATGGAGGAAAATAAAATGGCAAAATTAACAACAGCAGAATTTATTGAAGCTATCAAAGAATTATCTGTACTTGAATTAAATGACTTAGTTAAAGCATGTGAAGAAGAATTTGGTGTATCCGCAGCAGCAGGTGTTGTAGTAGCAGCAGCTGCAGAAGGTGGAGCAGCAGCAGAAGAAAAAGATGAGTTCGACGTAGAACTTGTTTCTGCTGGAGCATCTAAAGTTAAAGTTATCAAAGTTGTTCGTGAAATCACAGGACTTGGACTTAAAGAAGCTAAAGAATTAGTTGACGGAGCACCGAAGGTAGTTAAAGAAGGCGTTTCTAAAGCTGAAGCTGAAGAAATCAAAACAAAACTTGAAGCTGAAGGAGCAGAAGTTAACCTTAAGTAATTTTGGTTATCACACTGTGAATGACAAGAGCGTATCGCGCAGGATTTCCTGCAGTGATACGCTCTTTTGGTTTTTTGTACTTTTCTGCGGTATGCATACAATGATGATGAGGATTGCGAGAGTGCAAAGCACGTAGCATCTGGTATCAAAGGGACCGAAAGTAAATTTTGCCACTTACATTATAAAATACAATAAAAATACAATTCTTTGAAAAGTTAGACTTGACAATCGGGAAAAACCTGTGGTAAAGTAAAAAATGCGCTATTGTGGAAACGTATGCCATAAGTGCGCCCTGAATAAGGCGGAAATAACCCGAAAATTTATCATATAAGGAGTGAAACGTCAAATGGAGAAAAACAGAATTCGTCCCATCACAAACGGAAAAAGTATGCGCATGAGCTATTCCCGGCAAAAAGAAGTACTCCAAATGCCTAATTTGATCGAAGTTCAGACCGACTCTTACAAATGGTTCCTGGATGAAGGATTAAAAGAAGTATTTGATGATATTTCTCCGATTACCGATTACAGCGGACATCTGAGCCTGGAATTTGTCGACTTTACATTGTGCACAGATGAAACCAAGTACACAATCGAGGAATGTAAAGAACGCGATGCTACTTATGCTGCACCGCTTAAAGTGAAGGTAAGACTTCACAACAAAGAGACAGATGAGATCAATGAACATGAGATCTTTATGGGTGATTTACCGATTATGACAAGAACCGGTACCTTTGTAATCAATGGTGCGGAACGTGTTATTGTCAGCCAGCTGGTGCGTTCACCTGGTATTTATTATGGAATTGCGCATGATAAACTTGGTAAAGAATTATACTCTTGCACCGTTATCCCGAACAGGGGTGCATGGCTTGAATATGAGACGGACTCCAATGACGTTTTTCTATGTCCGTGTGGACAGAACCCGTAAGGTGCCGATCACAGTCCTGATCCGTGCACTTGGTATTGGAACGAATGCTGAGATTATCGATCTTTTTGGTGAAGAGCCAAAGATTCTCGCAAGTTTCACAAAGGATACTTCAGAGAACTATCAGGAAGGTCTTCTCGAATTATATAAGAAGATCCGTCCGGGTGAACCGCTTGCTGTAGACAGTGCAGAAAGTCTGATCACCAGCATGTTCTTTGACCCGAGACGTTATGACCTTGCAAAGGTTGGACGTTATAAATTTAATAAGAAGCTTATGCTCAAGAACCGTATCACAGGACATACGCTGGCTGAAGACGTAGTAAGCCCGATGACAGGTGAAGTAATTGCAGAAGCAGGAGCTGTCGTTGACAGAGAACTTGCAGATGCCATCCAGAATGCAGCTGTTCCATATGTGTGGATCGCAAGAGAAGAAAGTGACCGTAATATCAAAGTACTTTCTAATATGATGGTAGATCTCAAAGCTGTATGTGGAATCGATCCGGAAGAAGTTGGCGTAACTGAACTGGTATACTATCCGGTACTTGCTGAACTCCTGGAAGAGACGGCCGGAGATATCGATGAGTTGAAAGAAGCAATTCATAAGAATATTCATGAACTGATTCCGAAGCATATTACAAAAGAAGACATTATGGCATCTATCAATTACAATATGCATCTTGAATATGGAATCGGTAAAGATGATGATATTGACCACTTGGGTAACAGACGTATCCGTGCGGTTGGAGAACTTCTCCAGAATCAGTACAGAATCGGTCTTTCAAGACTGGAAAGAGTTGTTCGTGAAAGAATGACAACACAGGATCTGGAGGGCATTTCTCCACAGTCACTGATCAATATCAAGCCTGTAACTGCTGCTGTTAAAGAGTTCTTCGGATCATCACAGCTGTCACAGTTCATGGATCAGAATAACCCGCTTGGTGAGCTGACTCACAAGAGACGTCTTTCCGCACTTGGTCCTGGTGGACTTTCCCGTGACCGTGCCGGATTCGAGGTTCGTGACGTTCACTACTCACATTACGGAAGAATGTGTCCGATCGAGACACCTGAAGGACCGAACATCGGTCTGATCAACTCTCTCGCATGTTATGCAAGAATCAATGAGTACGGATTTATAGAAGCACCGTACCGTAAGATTGACAAAACAGATCCGCAGAATCCGGTCGTAACCGAAGAGGTAGTATATATGACTGCGGATGAAGAAGATAATTATCATGTAGCACAGGCGAATGAGCTCTGGATGAGGAAGGACATTTCATTCATAAGAATGTATCTGGTCGTTTCCGTGATGAGACTCAGGAATACGAGAAAAGAATGTTTGATTACATGGACGTATCTCCGAAGATGGTATTCTCTGTTGCTACAGCACTGATTCCGTTCCTGCAGAACGATGATGCGAACCGTGCGCTGATGGGATCCAACATGCAGCGTCAGGCCGTACCGCTTCTTACTACAGAAGCTCCGGTAGTCGGAACAGGTATGGAAGTAAAATCTGCTGTCGACTCAGGTGTATGTGTCGTTGCAGAAGAAGGTGGTATTGTTGAAAGATCAACATCTACCGAAATCACAATTAAACAGGATGACAAGACAAAAAAGACTTATAAGCTGACCAAATTCCTGCGAAGCAACCAGAGCAACTGCTATAACCAGAGACCGATCGTTGTTAAAGGCGAAAGAGTTGAAAAGGGACAGGTAATCGCAGACGGACCTTCTACCTCCAATGGTGAGATGGCTCTTGGCAAGAACCCGTTGATCGGATTTATGACCTGGGAAGGTTACAACTACGAGGATGCTGTACTTCTTAGTGAACGTCTTGTACAGAATGATGTTTATACATCTGTTCATATCGAAGAATATGAAGCAGAAGCCCGTGATACAAAGCTCGGACCAGAAGAAATCACACGCGATATTCCTGGCGTAGGAGATGATGCACTGAAAGATCTGGATGAGAGAGGTATTATCCGTATCGGTGCTGAGGTTCGTGCAGGAGATATTCTTGTCGGCAAAGTTACTCCGAAGGGAGAGACAGAACTGACAGCAGAGGAAAGACTTCTTCGTGCAATTTTTGGAGAAAAAGCTCGTGAAGTAAGAGATACTTCTCTGAAAGTACCTCATGGTGAATACGGTATCGTTGTAGATGCAAAAGTATTTACAAGAGAAAATGGGGATGAACTTTCACCGGGAGTTAATCAGGCAGTCCGTATCTACATCGCACAGAAGAGAAAGATCTCTGTAGGTGATAAGATGGCCGGACGTCATGGTAACAAGGGTGTTGTTTCCCGTGTACTTCCTGTAGAAGATATGCCGTTCCTTCCGAACGGACGTCCGCTTGACATCGTGCTGAACCCACTGGGTGTACCGTCACGTATGAATATCGGACAGGTACTGGAGATCCACCTTTCTCTGGCTGCCAAAGCACTTGGATTCAACATTGCAACACCAGTATTCGATGGTGCAAACGAGGTTGATATTATGGATACCCTGGATCTGGCGAACGATTATGTTAACCTGTCCTGGGAAGAATTTGAAGCAAGACATAAAGAAGAACTTCTTCCGGAAGTTATGGATTATCTGTATGAGAACAGAGACCACAGAGCACTGTGGAAAGGCGTTCCGCTTTCAAGAGACGGTAAAGTAAGACTGAGAGACGGTCGTACCGGAGAATATTTCGACAGCCCGGTAACAATCGGACACATGCATTATCTGAAACTGCATCACCTGGTTGATGATAAGATCCATGCACGTTCAACCGGTCCTTACTCACTGGTAACACAGCAGCCACTTGGTGGTAAAGCACAGTTCGGTGGACAGCGTTTCGGAGAGATGGAGGTTTGGGCACTGGAAGCTTACGGTGCATCTTATACTCTGCAGGAAATCCTGACAGTTAAATCCGATGATGTGGTTGGCCGTGTGAAGACATACGAAGCAATCATCAAAGGTGAAAATATTCCTGAACCGGGAATTCCGGAATCCTTCAAGGTACTTCTTAAAGAACTTCAGTCACTCGGTCTGGATGTACGTGTCCTGGATGAGAACAATGAAGAAGTTCAGATCATGGAAAGTGTAGATTACGGTGATACAAACCTGAATCACATTATTGAAGGAGACAGACGCTACAATAACGATGAAGATTATGGTAAACACGGATACAGCAAGCAGGAATTCTCAGAAGGAGAACTGGTTGATGTAAATGATGAGCCGGAGGAAGATGACAGCTTCGACGATTTTGATGGCGATATGAACGATGATTTTGATGACGACATGGATTTAGAATAGGAGGATGCCGAGAATGACAGAAACAAAAAAAGAACCAACGTATCAACCGATTTCATTTGATGCGATTAAAATAGGTCTGGCATCTCCGGAAAAGATTCTGGAATGGTCAAGAGGTGAAGTTACAAAACCGGAGACAATCAACTACAGAACACTGAAGCCGGAAAGAGACGGTCTGTTCTGTGAGAAAATCTTTGGACCTAGCAAAGACTGGGAATGCCACTGTGGTAAATACAAAAAGATCCGTTATAAAGGTGTTGTATGCGATCGCTGTGGTGTAGAAGTAACAAAGGCAACTGTGCGACGTGAACGTATGGGTCACATCGCACTTGCGGCACCGGTTTCTCATATCTGGTATTTCAAAGGTATTCCGAGCCGTATGGGACTGATCCTGGATCTTTCACCGAGAACTCTGGAAAAAGTACTGTATTTCGCTTCTTATATCGTACTTGATAAGGGAGAGACAGATCTCTCTTACAAGCAGGTTCTTTCAGAAGCTGAATACCAGGAAGCAAGAGAAAACTGGGGCAATGGCTTCCGCGTAGGAATGGGAGCAGAAGCGATCAAAGAACTTCTTGAAGCGATTGATCTTGAAAAAAGATTATGCTGAACTGCAGGCAGGACTTGAGGGTGCTACCGGACAGAAGAGAGCAAGAATCGTTAAGAGACTTGAAGTAGTAGAAGCTTTCCGCGAATCAGGAAATAAACCGGAATGGAATGATCATACTGCAATCCCGGTAATTCCGCCGGATCTGCGTCCGATGGTACAGCTGGATGGTGGACGTTTTGCAACATCTGACCTGAATGATCTGTACAGAAGAATTATCAACAGAAATAACCGTCTGAGAAGACTCCTTGAACTGGGAGCTCCGGACATTATCGTTAGAAACGAAAAGAGAATGCTGCAGGAAGCTGTAGATGCTCTGATCGACAATGGACGTCGTGGACGTCCGGTAACAGGTCCTGGAAACAGAGCACTGAAATCCCTTTCTGATATGCTGAAAGGTAAATCAGGACGTTTCCGTCAGAACCTGCTCGGAAAACGTGTTGACTACTCAGGACGTTCCGTTATCGTTGTAGGACCGGAACTGAAAATCTATCAGTGCGGTCTTCCGAAAGAAATGGCAATCGAGCTGTTCAAGCCGTTTGTTATGAAAGAACTTGTTGAGAGCGGAGCTGCTCACAATATTAAGAATGCTAAGAAAATGGTAGAGCGTCTTCAGCCGGAAGTATGGGATGTGCTTGAAGATGTAATCAAAGAGCATCCGGTTATGCTGAACCGTGCTCCTACACTTCACCGTCTTGGTATCCAGGCATTTGAACCGATTCTGGTAGAAGGTAAAGCAATTAAGCTTCATCCACTGGTATGTACCGCATTCAATGCCGATTTCGATGGTGACCAGATGGCGGTTCATCTTCCGCTTTCTGTAGAAGCTCAGGCTGAGTGCCGTTTCCTTCTGCTTTCACCAAACAACCTTCTGAAACCGTCTGATGGTGGTCCGGTAGCTGTTCCTTCACAGGATATGGTTCTTGGTATCTACTATCTGACACAGGAAAGACCGGGAGCCAAGGGAGAAGGAAAAGTATTCAAGAGTGTGAATGAAGCAATTCTTGCTTATGAAAACGGAGTTGTAACTCTTCACTCAAGAATCAAAGTACGTGTGACAAAGACGATGCCGGATGGAACAAAGAAGACCGGTACAGTAGAGTCTACACTTGGACGGTTCATTTTCAACGAAATCATTCCGCAGGATCTTGGTTTTGTTGATCGTGAAAAAGAAGGAAATGAACTGGTTCTTGAAGTGGATTTCCATGTAGGAAAGAAACAGCTGAAACAGATTCTTGAAAAAGTTATTAACACACATGGTGCGTCAGCTACAGCTGAAGTACTTGACCATGTAAAATCAATGGGATACAAGCTCTCTACAAGAGCAGCTATGACTGTATCTATTTCAGATATGACTGTACCGCCACAGAAACCGGAATTGATCGCAAGAGCACAGGCAACGGTTGATAAGATCACACGTAACTTCAAGCGTGGTCTTATTACAGAAGAAGAGCGTTACAAAGAAGTTGTAGAGACCTGGAAAGAAACAGATGATGAGCTTACAGAAGCCCTTCTTACAGGACTTGATAAATACAACAACATCTTCATGATGGCGGATTCCGGAGCCCGTGGATCTGATAAACAGATCAAACAGCTTGCAGGTATGCGTGGACTTATGGCTGATACAACCGGTCATACGATCGAGCTGCCTATCAAGTCAAACTTCCGTGAAGGTCTGGACGTACTGGAATACTTCATGTCTGCGCATGGAGCTCGAAAAGGTATGTCAGATACTGCCCTTCGTACAGCCGATTCAGGATACCTGACAAGACGTCTTGTTGACGTATCACAGGATCTGATCATCCGTGAGGTTGACTGTGTAAGCAAAGATGCTGAAATTCCGGGAATGTATCTGCATGCATTCATGGATGGAAATGAAGAAATCGAAAGTCTTCAGGAACGTATTACAGGAAGATATTCATGCTATACAATTTGTGACAAAGATGGCAATGTGCTTGTAAAAGCAAACCACATGATCACACCAAAACGTGCAGAAAAGATTATGAAATACGGTGTGGATGAAAATGGAAATTCACCGCTTAAGAAAGTGAAAGTCCGTACAATCCTGACCTGTAAATCACACATTGGTATCTGTGCGAAATGTTATGGTGCCAATATGGCAACAGGTGAACCTGTACAGGTTGGTGAAGCTGTCGGTATTATCGCAGCTCAGTCAATCGGTGAACCTGGTACACAGCTGACCATGCGTACTTTCCATAGTGGTGGTGTAGCCGGTGGAGATATCACACAGGGTCTTCCTCGTGTCGAAGAACTTTTTGAAGCAAGAAAGCCGAAAGGTCTTGCTATCATCACAGAAATCGCAGGTGTTGCAAACCTGAACGATACAAAGAAGAAGCGTGAAATCATCGTTACCAATCAGCAGACAGGTGAGACAAAGACTTATCTGATTCCTTATGGATCACGTATTAAAGTACAGGATGGAGCTGTTCTGGAAGCCGGTGACGAGCTTACAGAAGGTAGCGTGAACCCACATGACCTTCTTAAGATCAAAGGTCTTCGTGCTGCACAGGACTACATGCTTCAGGAAGTACAGAGAGTATACCGTCTGCAGGGTGTAGAAATCAACGATAAGCATATCGAAGTTATCGTTCGTCAGATGCTGAAGAAGATCCGCATCGAAGAAAGAGGGGATACTGAATTCCTTCCGGGAACAATGGTAGATGTCCTTGAGTTCAACGATGTAAATGAACAGATGGTAACAGAAGGTAAAGAACCTGCAACAGGAGAACAGATCATGCTTGGTATTACCAAGGCATCCCTGGCAACAGATTCCTTCCTGTCAGCTGCATCCTTCCAGGAGACAACCAAGGTTCTGACTGAGGCTGCTATCAAAGGTAAGGTTGACCACCTGATCGGTCTGAAAGAGAACGTCATTATCGGTAAACTGATTCCGGCAGGAACAGGTATGAGAAAATACCGTGACGTTAAACTTGATACTGGTCTTGGTATGGATATGGACGACGAAATCAGTTTTGATGATTTTGATATGGATGATGATACTGAGTCTGAAGTATCAGCAGAGACAGCAGAAACTGTTGAAACCGAAGAAAATGCTGACGAAACAGTTACAGTTGAAGAATAGGTTTTATATGCTAAGAGAGGCAGATACGTTGAATGGCGTGTCTGCTTTTCTTGCTTTAAAGACATGAAAAACAAAAATATTTGAAAAATAATTCCGATTCTTTAACACTTTACAAAAATAAAGGGTTGCAAAATATGAAAAAATACAGTAGCATATAAATAATCAATCGAAAATCAGGGGGTGTGATATGCTGGATTTAGCTCATATTGGTGAACGGATCAGAGAATGCAGAAAAAAGAAAATGATGACAATCCGGGTTTTGGGAGAATATACAGGGCTTTCAGCGGGCTATCTGAGTATGCTGGAACAGAATAAGACATCTCCGAATGTGGACAGCCTTGCGCGAATTTGTGAAGCACTGGATATTGATATCCAGTATGCACTGGAAGGGGAAATGCCGGGAAAGACGATTATACACAGAGAAGAAATGAGTAAGCATCTTTATCCGGAAGAAAATATGACAGTTGAGGTTGCAGACTTTGGTCAGGGAGAATCGATTTTTGAATATATTACGATTGAACCGGGAGAATCTGCGAAAAAAGAAGAATATCGTCATGTCTTTTCGGAAATGTGTATGGTGATAAAAGGAACTCTGAATGTAGAGATGGAAGGAAAAATTTGCAGTTTACATCCGGGAGACAGTATATATATAAAGAGCAGAGAGCGTCATAGTATTTCCAATCCTGGAAAAGAACCTTGTGTGAGTATATGGGTATATCACCGGGATGTACCAAGACTGTTTGGAAGAAATGAAAATAAAAGGTGAAAATTAAATTGTGAAATAAATGAAATAAATAGCATTCCTCTTGACAATCTTAGAGTATGGTTCTATAATAAGAAAAAAAGTTACACATATGAATAAATATTCATTTAAGTGAATTTACAAAATTGAACTGTTAAAACAGGGTTTCTTCGAAATTCACGCAGCTCTGAAGACAGTGTTATTTACTAAAGTGTATAAAGATTAGATTTTTATACATACAATACGGACAATCTAATAATTAAACATAGACGTCATAGCGTGAAACTATGACCTTTGAAAGAAGACAAGGACGTCATGATGCAAATCATGGCGTTCTTTTGTTTACACCACTAGACTGCGGTCTAGTAAAGTATTACATTGTCGCAGAGGGACGGACTCACAAAAGAAAAGTCCTTGACACAAAAACAATAGTTCATGAGAGGAGAAAAAATGGAGCGATTAACAAAACTAAGAGAGTACATGGAAAAGGAAAATCTGGATGGATTTTATGTTGCAAAGCCGGCGAACGTACGCTGCATCAGTGGATATACCGGAGAGGATTCATTCCTTTTCATTACAAAGGCTAATCAATATTTTATTACAGATGCCAGATATACAGAGCAGGCATCCTATGAATGCCCGGAGTATGAAATTGTAAACTGGAGAATCGGGTTCGGCGGAAATATGGGGAAAGCTGTTGCCGGATACGCAGAAAAAGACGGAGTAAAGGCAATCGGATTTGAACAGGATTATCTGACCTTTGAAAAATGGAATGCAATGCAGGCTGAGATTAGTGCAGAGATGGTGCCAACCCTGAATGCGATTGAAGGATTACGCGCCATCAAAACACCAGAGGAAATTAAAAATCTTACGATTTCCTGTGATATTGCATGCAGAGCTTTTGAAAAAATTCTGAAGGATATCCGAGTTGGTATCACAGAAAAGGAAATTGCATCCAGACTTTCCCATTACATGGTAATGGAAGGCGCAGATACAAAGCCTTATGGCGGAATTGTTATTTCAGGAGCAAAGACTTCACTGCTCCATGGTATTCCGGACCAAAAACCGATAGAATATGGTGATTTTGTTTTAATGGATTTTGGATGTCAGTACAAAGGTTATCTTTCCGATATGACAAGAACAGTTGTTGTCGGCAAAGCAGATGCAAAACAGAAAGAAGTTTATGATCTGTGCCGTCGCATGACAGAAGATACAGAAGCATCCGTAAAACCAGGAGTAACAGGAACCTCCTGTTATGAAGCTTCCATGGAAGCAATCAAAGATACTGAATATCTGAAGTATAATTATACAGGTATTGGTCATGGAGTGGGGCTGTTCGTCCATGAACTCCCGTTTATCGGGCTGAACTGTGAGAATATCTTACAGGAGAACAGTGTAATGACAGTAGAACCAGGAATTTATATTCCGGGTTGGGGTGGTGTCCGAATCGAAGATCAGGGCATCATCACAAAAGACGGATATGAGAACCTGATCAGTGCTACACATGAGCTAATAGAATTATAAATGAAAAAGGAGGACAACATTTATGAAAAAGAAATTATTAGCAGCTTTACTTGCTACAGCAATGACAGTAACAATGTTTGCTGGCTGTGGTACACCGGGATCCAAAGATTCCAAGAAAGATGACAGCAGTGCTTCATCAGGAAAGAAGAGAATTACTTACACACTTCGTGAAGACCTTCCTTCTATGGATCCACAGAACAGTAACTCTATCTCATGTGCAACAGCAGAAATCTGCACCTATGCGATGCTGACACGTAACGTGGAAGGCGAAATCAAACCAGATGCAGCTGAAAGCTGGGATATCTCAGATGACGGACTTACTTACACATTCCACCTTCGTGATGGACTGAAATGGTCTGACGGAGAAGATGTAAAAGCAGGCGATTATGTTTATGGTATCCAGAGACTTATGGATCCAGAAATGGCAAGCGATTACGCATTCATCGGATATATCCTCAAAAACGGTGCAGAAGTAAATAGCGGTTCTGTGCCTGTCGATGAACTTGGCGTATCTGCACCAGATGACAAGACAGTTGTTATCGAACTTGCACATCCGGCTACATACTTCCTTAGTATGGCTGCTATGGCAACATTCGGTCCTACAAGAAAAGATTATGTAGAAAAATACGGAAAAGAATATGCAGCTGATCCGGAAAAATCTGTTTATAACGGACCGTTCAAGATGACAGAGTGGAAACACGGCGATGAAATGATCCTTTCTAAGAATGAAAATTACTGGGATGCAGACAGCATCAAGCTTGATGAAATCTGCGTAAAGACAGTTGCAGATGCTAAGACAGCGGTTGCTATGTGGGAACAGGGCGAAGTTGATATCACAGTTGTACCTACTGAAATGACAGATCAGTATACAGAAAATACTGAATTCTACTATACAGGTGCAGATGATTACATCATGCTCAACATGTCAGAAGACAGACCGCTTGCTAACAAGAACCTGAGATTTGCTTTGAACTATGCAATCAACAGAACAGAATACAACAAGCTGGTTAACAATGATGTATATGACGTTGCACAGAGACTTGTACTTCCAAACGTGCAGGCGGCAGATGACCAGACATACGGAGAAGCTTATCCATATACACCATTCCCGGCAGAAAATGATAATGATAAAGCAAAAGAATATCTGGATGCAGCAATGAAAGAAATGGGCGTTTCTAATCCGGCAGACATCAAGATTACTCTTCTTACAACTGATACAGATGGTGCTAAGAAGCAGGCTGAAGTTCTTCAGGAACAGTATCAGAAGAACCTTGGTATTACAGTAGAAATCAACCAGGTAACTTACAAACAGAGACTTCAGATGGAAACTGAAAAAGATTACGATATGGTAGTAACAGGATGGGTTCCGGACTACTCTGACGCATACTCTTATCTGGAACTGTGGATCAGTGATGGTCAGTATAACCACTCTGGATATGCGAACGCTGAATACGACAAGCTTCTTAAAGATTCTCAGACAGAGACAGATGCTAAGACAAGACAGGATATGCTGTTCCAGGCAGAAAAGATCTTCCTTGAAGAAGATTCCGCTCTTGTACCGCTTCAGTTACGTAGAGACCAGTATCTGATCAATCCGAAGATTTCTAACTTCAATGTATACTTTGTCGGATATGACTTCGATCTGGTATATGCAGACATCAGCGAATAATACAGTTGGATGGTAACATACCTTGCGGTCGGCGCGGACTTACTGGTCCGCACCGGCTGCTTATTTGAGGGTTTTGATTATTTTGAGGGGTAGATTTGGTATGTATCAGCCAATAGGAAGTATGTGAAATAATCAAAGCTATCAAATAAAGAAAAATGAAGGGAGACAAAAGAATGGCAAAATATATAGCTAAACGAGTTGCATTAGCCATCGTAACACTTTTGGTACTTACAAGTGTCGTATTCGTCCTGGTTCGTCTGATGCCGGGAGATCCGTTCTCAAGTGACAAGATGACACCGGAGATCAAAGCGAATCTGGAAGCTTACTATGGTTTGGATAAACCGCTTGCAGAGCAGTATATAACTTATATGAAGAATGTGCTTCATGGTGATCTGGGGTATTCTATGAAGTATGAAAGTCAGACAGTTAACCGTATTATTGCTGACTCATTCCCATACTCAGCAGACCTGGGAATCCGTTCACTGTGCTTTGCACTGTTCTTCGGACTGATCCTTGGAATTGTAGCAGCACTGAATCGAGGAAAGAAACTGGACTTCGTCTGTATTTTGATTGCGATCATTGGTACATCGATTCCTGACTTCATCATGGGATCTGTACTTCAGTATTTCTTCGGAATCAAATGGCAGATTCTTCCGGTTGCGCAGTACACAAGCTTTAAGCACACAATTTTACCGTCAATCGCGGTTGGATTCTATACACTGGCATCCATTTCCCGTCTGATGCGTTCCAGTATGCTGGAAGTTGTATCTTCAGATTATACAAAGACAGCACGTGCGAAAGGTTTATCGGATTTCCGAATTACATTTAAACATCAGATCCGTAATGCGATCACACCGATCATTACCATTATGGGACCGACAGTTGCATCTGTATTAACAGGAACATTCGTAATCGAAGCCCTTTTCGCAATCCCTGGAATGGGAAAACATTATGTAGACAGTATTAACATGGCAGATTATACACTGGTTCTTGGTATGACGATCTTCTACGGAGCATTCCTGATCGTGTCAATCCTGATTGTAGATATCTTATACGGTATTGTAGATCCGAGAATCCGTCTGAGTGGTAAAAAAAGGTAGGTGACGAGAAATGGCAGAAATTACAAAAGAACAGTTTAAAGTTGTAGGAAAAAATACAAAGACAATGGAGTCTATTTCCCGTCCGAATATTGGTTACTGGCAGGATGCATGGAGACGAATCCGCAAGAATAAGATTGCATTCTTCTCATTGTGCCTGATTGGACTTTATGTACTTATGGCGATCTTTGTTCCAATGTTCAGCAAATATGACATTGCAACACAGAGTGTGGCAGAGATGAACCAGAGCTTTTCAAAAGCACATTGGTTTGGAACAGACTCTCTTGGACGTGATCTCTGGGTTCGTGCATGGTCTGGTGCGAGAGTATCTCTGACAATTGGTTTTGCAGCCAGCATCATCAATGCAATCGTTGGATCTATCATGGGTGGTATCTCAGGATTCTACGGTGGCAAGATCGATATGGTTATCCAGCGTGTTGTTGACGTATTATACGGAATCCCAAGTTTGATCGTTACCATTCTTCTTATGGTAGTTGTTGGTAACGGTGTACACTGTTTGATTCTTGCTATGTGTTGCGTCGGATGGATCGGTGGATGTCGTTTCGTTCGTGGTGAAGTATTAAACTGAGAGAATCTGATTTCGTATCTGCAGCCAAGATCCTTGGTGTGCCGGATATCGTAATCATTGTAAAACATATTTTACCGAATATCATGGGACTTATCATTACAAACCTGACAATGGCTATTCCGGGAGCTATTTTCCAGGAGGCATTCCTGAGCTATATCGGTCTGGGTATCAAACCACCGAACTGCAGCTGGGGTGTACTTGCAAAAGACGGAATCGCACAGCTGAGAATTCATCCGTACCAGGTATTTGTACCGGCATTCCTGATTTGTACAACAATGCTTGCGCTGAATCTTCTTGGTGATGGGCTTCGTGATGCATTTGACCCGAAACTTAGAGGAACCGAGTAGGAAGGAGTATAGAAGATGGAAAATTTATTGGAAGTAAAAAATCTGCAATTCTCTTTCCGTACATACGGTGGAGTTGTAAAAGCTGTTCGTGATGTCAGCTTTGAAGTCCGTCCGGGAGAAATTCTTGGTATAGTTGGAGAATCCGGATGTGGAAAGAGTGTTACCTCTCAGTGTCTGATGAGACTGAATCCGGAACCGCCTGGATTCTTTGAAGGCGGAGAGATTCTTTATAAAGGAAAAGATGTTCTGAAAATGAACAAAAAAGAACTTCGTCAGTTCCGTGGAAAAGAGATCAGTTATATTTTTCAGGATCCTATGACCTCATTGAACCCGACAATGCGTATCGGAAAACAGATTGAAGAAGTATTCGTCGGAAGAAAAGGTATGAGTGCAGCTGAGAAAAAAGCAAAAGCACTTGAAATCCTTAAAATGGTAGGTATCTCTGATGGAGAACGCCGTTACAAACAGTATCCACATGAACTTTCAGGTGGTATGAAACAGCGTGTTATGATCGCGATCGCTCTGGTAGGAAGCCCGAGCATCGTTATTGCCGATGAGCCGACTACTTCTTTGGATGTTACAATTGAAGCGCAGATTCTTGATGTACTGAAAAATCTTCAGAAAACACTTGGGACATCTATTATCTTGATCACACATGACCTTGGTGTTATCGCAAAGCTTTGCGACCGTGTACTGGTTATGTATGGAGGAAAGATCGTAGAACGTGGATCTGTAGATGAGATTTTCTATGATACAGCACATCCTTACACAAAAGGACTTATGCATTCAATTGCCAAACTGGATACAGCAAAAGGCCACAAATTGCAGCCAATCGAAGGAACACCTCCGGATCTGTTTGCACCTCCGAAAGGATGTCCGTTCGCAGCAAGATGTGAATACTGCATGGAAATCTGTAAAGATATGCCGCCACAGACTTATGAGCTTTCAAAAGAACATGAAACCTGTTGCTGGCTGCAGCATGAATATGCACCGGATACAGACATGAGAAGAAAAGTAACTGAGAAAGGAGAGGTGTAAAATGGAAATACAGAAAAAAAACAGCCTCTCGTACAGGTGAAAAACTTATGTAAATATTTTGAAATCAGCCGTAAAGAAACCTTAAAAGCGGTTGATGATCTTACATTTGATATTTATAAAGGTGAGACAGTCAGCCTGGTAGGTGAGTCCGGCTGTGGTAAGTCTACAACAGGACGTACCATGATCAAGTTATACAATCCGACTTCGGGAAATGTATACTATGATGGAAAAGATATTTTCAAATACAATCATGCAGAGCAGAAAGAATTCTGTAAGAAGGTACAGATGATTTTTCAGAACCCGTATTCATCACTGAATCCACGTATGACTGTTAAGGATATCGTTGGAGAAGGTCTGAAACAGCATGGAATGTCAACAAAGGATGCAGATGCAAAAGTAGAGCAGCTGCTTGCTACAGTTGGTCTTAATAAAGATCATATGTCACGTTTCCCACACGAATTCTCAGGTGGACAGAGACAGCGTATCGGTATCGCACGTGCTCTTTCTGTTGATCCGGAATTCATCATCTGTGATGAGCCGATTTCAGCTCTTGATGTGTCTATCCAGGCACAGGTTATCAATATGCTGAAAGAACTGCAGGAAGAAAGAGGACTGACTTACCTGTTTATCGCGCATGACCTTAGTGTCGTAAAATATATTTCTGACCGTGTAGTTGTTATGTACCTCGGAACAATGGTCGAAACTGCTGAGACAGATGAACTTTATGCTCATCCGATGCATCCATATACACAGGCACTGCTTTCTGCAATCCCGGAAGCAGATCCGAATAAAGCAAAAGCGAACCAGCGTATTCCGATCAAGGGTGAGATCCCAAGCCCGATCAATCCGAAGAACTGCTGTCGTTTCGCTGAGAGATGTCAGCATGCGACAGAACGCTGCTTTAAGGAAATGCCGCAGATGAAAGAGATTGCTCCTGGACATAAGGTGCATGCCATCTTGTAGAAGATAAATAAAAAGTAGTAATATAATAAAGAAGACGAAGGACTTAAGAAGAGTTCTTCGTTTTCTTTTTGTTTTATGAGAAATTCCGATGGAACTTTCTGTGAAAAAACACTATATGCCTTGGCAGATTAAAAAATTTCCAGAAAAATTGTGCAGAATCACAAAATACGGATTGACACGAAAATATTGACAATATAAGGTAAAAACGATATTATATAGAGATGTAATTGTAATTAAAGTGTCATATCGTGTAATAGTTATGTAACAAATGAAAGTGAGTGTATATGGAACAGAGAAAATCAGCAAGGAGAAGATCGTCTGATGGAACTTCTAATAGAAATATGCGAAGTATCAATAACAGCAGAGAAGTAAGCAGACGGGCTAAGGGGAAGAACCGGTATGCTTATGAAGAAGACCGAAGATCTGCTCGATATTATGATGATGAGGAAGATTACTACAGAGAACGACCGAAAAAGAAATCATCTTCGAATGATAAGAAGAAAAGAAGACCGGAAGAAGACTATCAGAATATAAGAAAGATGTCTGACCCGGAGAATAATAAGAATCGTAAAAATAAACGGCGCAGAGGAAGAAGGAAAAATCGGGTAAGCAGAACGATTGGAATTATACTTGCAATTATCCAGTTTATCCTGTCTGTAGTACTTGCAGTGAATGTGATGCTGTTCAATGTACTTACTTCTACTTATTTCCTGGTACTGATCGGAGTGCTGCTGATCCTGCTTGGAATTACCTTGCTGACACAGATAGCGGCAAAAGGAAAAGGAATTGGCGGAAAGATATTCTGTATACTGATCTGCATCATTCTGGGAGTGGGTTCTTTCTATATAGGAAAAGTAAATAATGCATTCCAGAAGATTACCGGAAGCAATAAGAAAACAAGTTCCATGGTAGTTGTGGTAAAGGCGGATGATAATGCAGATACTTTATCAGCAGCAGCCGGATATACATTTGGTGTTCAGTATGCGACTGGTGGAGACCAGACGAAGTCGGCAGTCAAACAGATTGAAAAGGAACTGGGACAGAACATTACTCTTCAGGAATACAGTAATCTGGGAGAAGAAGCACAGGCATTATATGACGGAGAAGTAGATGCGATTATCTACAACTCAGCTTACAGTAATATTATCAAGGAACAGTATTCAACCTTTACTAAGGATACAAAGGTTATTTATAAGCACAATATTGTTGTTGAAATTGAAAGCGATACATCTGATGAAAGCGTTACAAAGCCATTTGCGGTTTATTTGAGTGGTATTGATACAAATGGTGATATCACAGAACAGGACGAAGCGATGTCAATATCGTAGCGGTTGTTAATCCGACGAGCCATCAGGTATTACTGATTACAACCCCTAGAGATTATTATGTACCAATCCCGGGAGTATCCGGAGGACAGGACGACAAACTGACACATGCAGGAATCTATGGTGTGGATGTGTCTATGCAGACGCTGGAAGAACTTTATGATACAGATATCGAATTTTTCGGAAGAGTTAATTTTACATCTATGACCAGTGTGGTTGATGCACTTGGCGGACTGGATGTTGAATCAGATCTCGAATTTGATACAGGATGGGAGTCGGGTGCAGAGATTCATGTAAATGAAGGAATGAATCATTTTGATGGTATTAGTGCACTTGCTTTTTGCCGTGAACGTCAGGCACTGCCAGACGGGGACAACGGAAGAGGAGTCCATCAGCAGGCAGTTATCACTGCAATCATTAAAAAGATGATGTCACCGGCAATGCTCCGTGGGGCAAGCGATATTATTGAAAGCGTCAGCGATGGTGTGGATACGAACTTTACTTCCAGCCAGATCCAGTCGCTGATCAAGACTCAGCTTAGAACCAATGCAAAATGGAATATTTATTCCGTGGCAGCGGATGGAACCGGGGGAACAGATATCTGCTATTCTTCAGGAGATGAAGAGCTTTATGTAACGTATCCGGATGAAAATTCAGTGGCTGAGATCAGTGAACTGATCAAAAAAGTAAAAGATGGAGAAACAATCGAAGGATCCGTAAGTACAGAATAAAAATGAAGAAAAAGTCAAGGTATGATTTGGAAAATATTTTTCAGAATGCCTTGACTTTTTTTTTGCGATATACTACAATAAACAAGCGTGCGAAAAACGATGCACTGTTTTTCTGCGCATTTTAAACAGAACTTGTTTAAAATCGTAACCAATTATTACTTCATAGGAGGTGAAAGAGATGCCAACATTTAACCAGTTAGTAAGAAAAGGTCGTCAGACAGCTGTAAAGAAATCTACTGCACCGGCTCTCCAGAAAGGATACAATTCTTTGAAGAAAAGAGCTACAGACACATCTGCACCGCAGAAGAGAGGTGTGTGTACAGCAGTTAAGACAGCTACACCGAAGAAACCGAACTCAGCTCTCAGAAAGATCGCCAGAGTACGTCTTTCAAACGGAATCGAAGTAACAAGCTACATCCCAGGAGAAGGTCACAACCTTCAGGAACATAGCGTTGTCTTATCCGTGGAGGAAGAGTAAAGGACCTTCCGGGTACAAGATACCATATCGTTCGTGGAACACTTGATACAGCAGGTGTTGCAAAGAGACGTCAGGCTCGTTCTAAATACGGAGCAAAGAGACCAAAAGACGCAAAGAAATAAGCACTTGATTTTAGTGTAAAACGAAACTAAATCGTATCACAAACAGAACTATGAGAATAGTTGGTTGCGGGTTTAATTCAGATATCGCCTGCCACGTGGCAGGCATCGGAGATTGTCCCGCCAACGATACACATAGAAAGACACATGTGAGTACCGATGAATTATTCACGCAAAGCAAAGCTTTGCCAATATGTATAAGGAGGGAAGAACCGTGGCACGTAAAGGACATACTCAGAAAAGAGACGTATTAGCGGATCCGTTATACAACAACAAGGTAGTTACAAAGCTTATCAACAACATCATGCTTGACGGTAAGAAAGGTGTAGCTCAGAAAATTGTATACGGAGCATTTGACAAAGTCGCAGAGAAAGCTGAAAAACCAGCTATCGAAGTATTTGAAGAAGCAATGAACAACATCATGCCTGTACTTGAAGTAAAGGCAAGACGTATCGGTGGAGCTACTTATCAGGTACCGATCGAGGTAAGAGCAGACAGAAGACAGGCTCTTGCACTTCGCTGGCTTACACTGTACTCTCGTAACAGAGGCGAGAAGACAATGGAAGAAAGACTTGCAAATGAAATTCTTGATGCGGCTAACAACACTGGCGCATCTGTAAAGAAGAAAGAAGACATGCACAAGATGGCAGAAGCAAACAAAGCATTTGCTCACTATCGTTTCTAATTATAGGAGGAAAAAATCTTGGCTGGAAGAGAATATCCATTAGAGAGAACCAGAAATATCGGTATTATGGCGCATATTGATGCTGGTAAGACCACTCTTACAGAGCGTATCTTATACTATACCGGTGTTAACTATAAGATTGGTGATACTCATGAAGGAACTGCTACCATGGACTGGATGGAACAGGAGCAGGAAAGAGGTATCACGATCACTTCAGCAGCTACAACATGTCATTGGACACTTGAAGATCATACAAAACCGAAAAAAAGGTGCTCTTGAGCATCGTATCAATATCATTGATACTCCGGGACACGTTGACTTCACTGTAGAGGTTGAACGTTCACTTCGTGTACTGGATGGTGCTGTAGGTGTATTCTGTGCTAAGGGTGGTGTTGAGCCTCAGTCAGAAAACGTATGGCGTCAGGCAGACACATACAACGTACCAAGAATGGCCTTCATCAACAAGATGGACATCTTAGGTGCAAACTTCTACAACGCTGTAGAACAGATTAAGACAAGATTGGGTAAGAACGCTATCGTTCTTCAGTTACCAATCGGTAAAGAAGATGATTTCAAGGGAATCATCGACCTTATGGAAATGGAAGCTTACATCTACAATGATGACAAGGGTGATGACATCACAGTATGTGAAATCCCGGATGACATGAAAGAAGATGCTGAGCTTTACCATACAGAGCTGGTTGAAAAGATCTGTGAATTGGATGACGAACTTATGATGATGTATCTTGAGGACGAAATCCCGACAGTAGATCAGCTCAAAGCAGTTCTTAGAAAAGCTACTTGTGAATGTACAGCAGTACCGGTTTGCTGTGGATCTGCTTACAGAAACAAGGGTGTTCAGAAGCTTCTGGATGCAATCGTTGAATATATGCCGGCTCCGACAGACATCCCGCCAATCCAGGGTGTTGACGAAGATGGTAATGAAGTAGTAAGACATTCTTCAGATGAAGAACCTTTCTCAGCACTTGCATTCAAGATCATGACAGACCCGTTCGTAGGTAAGCTTGCATATTTCCGTGTATATTCAGGAACTATGAATTCAGGTTCTTATGTATTGAACGCTACAAAGAATAAAAAAGAACGTGTTGGACGTATCCTTCAGATGCATGCTAACAAGAGAATGGAATTGGATAAAGTATATTCAGGAGACATCGCAGCAGCGATCGGATTCAAGTTCACAACTACAGGTGATACAATCTGTGATGAACAGCATCCGGTAATCCTTGAATCTATGGAATTCCCAGAACCAGTTATCGAGCTCGCTATCGAGCCTAAGACAAAAGCTTCTCAGGGTAAACTTGGTGAATCTCTTGCAAAACTTGCAGAAGAAGACCCGACATTCCGTGCTCATACTGATCAGGAAACAGGTCAGACAATCATCGCCGGAATGGGAGAACTTCATCTTGAAATCATCGTAGACAGACTTCTTCGTGAATTCAAGGTAGAAGCTAACGTAGGTGCTCCGCAGGTTGCATACAAAGAGTCCTTCACAAAAGCAGTTGATGTTGACAGCAAGTATGCTAAACAGTCAGGTGGACGTGGACAGTACGGACACTGTAAAGTTAAATTTGAACCAATGGATGTCAATGGTGAAGAAACATATAAATTCGATTCTACTGTTGTCGGTGGTGCAATTCCGAAGGAATACATTCCGGCTGTAGGCGAAGGTATTGAAGAAGCCATGAAAGCTGGTATCCTTGGTGGATTCCCTGTAGTAGGTATTCATGCAACAGTATATGATGGTTCTTACCATGAAGTCGATTCTTCAGAAATGGCATTCCACATTGCAGGTTCTCTTGCTTTCAAAGATGCTATGAAGAAATCTGACCCGGTACTCCTTGAGCCTATCATGAAAGTTGAAGTTACTATGCCGGAAGAGTATATGGGAGATGTTATCGGTGATATCAACTCTCGTCGTGGACGTATCGAAGGTATGGATGACCTCGGCGGTGGAAAGATCGTTAGAGGATATGTTCCGCTTTCAGAAATGTTCGGATACTCTACAGACCTTCGTTCCAGAACTCAGGGACGTGGAAACTACTCAATGTTCTTCGAAAAATATGAGCCAGTTCCGAAGTCTGTTCAGGAAAAGATTTTATCTAACAAAAACGCATAAAAAATACGAAAAAGGCTTGAAAAACTGTACTTTATGAAATATAATCAGTATTAGCCGAGTTAAAACATCGTAAACTAAAATGCCCTATTGGGTGGTATATTTAAGGAGGATATTCAAAATGGCTAAAGCTAAATTTGAAAGAACAAAACCGCATTGTAATATCGGTACTATCGGTCACGTTGACCACGGTAAAACAACTCTTACAGCTGCTATCACAAAGACACTTGCAGCAAGAGTACCAGGAAACACAGCAGAGAACTTTGAAGATATCGATAAAGCTCCAGAAGAGAGAGAACGTGGTATCACAATTTCTACAGCTCACGTTGAGTACCAGACAGAGAAACGTCACTATGCACACGTTGACTGCCCAGGACATGCTGACTACGTAAAGAACATGATTACAGGTGCTGCTCAGATGGATGGTGCTATCCTTGTTGTAGCTGCTACTGATGGTGTTATGGCTCAGACAAGAGAGCACATCCTGCTTTCTCGTCAGGTAGGTGTACCGTACATCGTTGTATTCATGAACAAATGTGATATGGTTGACGATGACGAACTTCTTGAATTAGTAGAAATGGAAATTCGTGAACTTCTTGATGAATACGAATTCCCAGGAGATGATACTCCGATCATTCAGGGATCTGCTCTTAAAGCTCTTGAAGATCCGAACGGCGAATGGGGAGATAAGATCATGGAACTTATGGATGCAGTTGATTCATACATTCCGGATCCAGAACGTGATACAGACAAACCATTCCTTATGCCTGTAGAAGACGTATTCTCTATCACAGGACGTGGTACAGTTGCTACTGGTAGAGTAGAACGTGGTGTACTTCACGTATCTGATGAAGTAGAAATCGTTGGTATTAAAGAAGAAACACGTAAAGTAGTTGTAACAGGTGTTGAAATGTTCCGTAAACTTCTTGATGAAGCTCAGGCTGGTGACAACATCGGTGCTCTTCTTCGTGGTGTTCAGAGAGACGAAATCGAAAGAGGACAGGTTCTTTGTAAACCAGGTTCAGTAACTTGCCACCACAAGTTTACTGCACAGGTATACGTTCTTACAAAAGATGAAGGTGGACGTCATACTCCATTCTTCAACAACTACAGACCACAGTTCTACTTCCGTACAACAGACGTAACAGGCGTTTGCGAACTTCCAGAAGGAACAGAAATGTGCATGCCTGGTGATAACGTAGAAATGACAATCGAACTGATCCATCCAGTAGCTATGGAACAGGGACTTCGTTTCGCTATCCGTGAAGGTGGACGTACTGTAGGATCAGGACGTGTTGCTACAATCATCGAGTAATACAATCTGAATATAGATTTGTTATCGTAAGATAACGTTGTGTCCAAACGTAAGATACCCGTAGAACTTCGGTTCTACGGGTTTTTCTGTTGCCTGGAAATATATAAAAGGGCGGAAAAGAATAACGAACAGCGTAGAAAAACGGTTGCCGGGAGAGTATCCTGACAACCGTTTGTGATAACAGAATGATAACAAAATCTTAAATTAAACCAACTAAAGAACTTTCGTGAAGTATTGCAGATGGATTATATTTTTCTATAAGTGATTTATAATTAGACGATTTCCGGCACTGATTTTGGGACTTAATGTAATTTCCATTTGTGCGTAAGCATTTTCGTCTAGGGTTAGATCATAAAAAGGAAAAGTTTGTTTGGCTTGACCAAGTAAAATCTTGGTACTGGTTGTTTGAAATTCTTGAA
>ENA-OQAZ01000407-OQAZ01000407.1-human-gut-metagenome-genome-assembly--contig:-NODE-407-length-24435-cov-2.286449_pt1 | contig 24435 bp, 23 predicted proteins | sample MGYA00242737_ERZ504531 | MGnify/ENA primary metagenome ERZ504531 (study PRJEB26092, sample SAMD00036244) | human gut metagenome | host: Homo sapiens | study: EMG produced TPA metagenomics assembly of... | reverse complement strand
CGTGACTAGAATGATTCCATAAATTCAGCTAAGAAAGAACGGTGAATCAGCGTGTTAATGCAGCTTTATGAGAAATTATTACAAGAAAATAGAGGATCTGAAATTCCAAAAGCGATTGCAGATCCAACATTTCGAGCTAACTATTTAATGAATACGGAATTTAAATAGATTCTGCAAAAAAGACTGGATCTTGCTTCAAAGCAAAATCCAGTCTTTTTATATTCTAAAAATTTATTTTTCTAAATGCAAATACACATTATATCGCTCTTGTGTACTCCTTCAGCCACTCATTCTCCTCTGGTGTCATGTATGGAGAAATCTTCTCATAAACCATCTTATGATAGTCGTTGAGCTGCTTTACATCCTCTGCATTTAAATACTGCTTGTCGATTCCATCTAGATCAATGGGAACGTATGTAATGTTTTCAAAGCCCATAAACTGACCGTACTGGTTCTTCTCACCCTTAAAGCAGATAAGCTCATTCTCAGTGCGGATTCCGTACTGATCCTGTAAATAGATACCTGGCTCATCTGTTGTTATCATACCAGCCTCAAATGGATTGTCAAAGCCTGGACGATACTGCCAGCGGAAGCTGTTTGGTCCTTCATGAACGTTTAACAGATAGCCTACGCCATGACCTGTTCCACACTGATAGTCAAGATTCTCCTTCCAGATTGGCTCACGGCAGATTACGTCAAGACTGATGCCGTTGCAGCCGTAAAGAAATTTCACATTTGCCAGATTCAGGTTACTCTTAACTACCATGGTGAAGTGCTTTTTCTGGATATCAGAAATTGGTCCTAACACGAATGTTCTTGTAATATCTGTTGTTCCAGTGTCGTAATGACCGCCTGAATCAACTAAAAGCATACCCTGTGGCTCTAGCTTTGCTGCGTATCCGGCTCTGCCTTATAATGCATCATTGCTGCATTTGCATTATAACCTGCAATTGTATCAAAGCTGATATCACGATATCCTTCCATCTGCTCACGAAGACTTTGCAGATAGTCTGATACACTAACCTCATCCATCGGAATCTTTCCGACATTCTTCTTTAACCAATACATAAACTTAGTTACAGCAATACCGTCAAGAAGATGAGCCTTTCTTGTATTTTCAAGCTCAATCTCGTTCTTGATAGCTTTCATCAGCTGAGATGGATTTGCCTTGCTTACAATATGAACAGTCTCAGACAGTGCATTTGTGATGCGATAATTTACCTTTCTCTTATCAAGAAGAACGGTGCTGTGCTCAGGAATAGTCGCTGCATATGCATAGACGTCCTCATATGGGCGAATGGTAATGCCGCACTCTGCTGCCATCTCTTTAACTGCATCACTTAATGCATTCTCCTCAACAAACCACATTGCATCTTCTTTTCCGATTACAAGGAAAGAAAGCACAACTGGAACGTGTGGAATGTCATTTCCTCTGACATTTAAGATCCATGCGATATCATCAAGTGTACTGATGATGTGATACTGTGCCTCTTCCTTTTCCATCTGCTCACGGACACGTGCAAGCTTAGAAGCAGTTGATTCACCATTAAATTCGTCCTTTAAGACATCGGCTGGCTGATGAACAAGTGCCGGGCGATCTGTCCACACCTCATCTAAAAGATCCTTGTCAATCTTAAGACTTCCATGCTTCTTTGCTGCGATCTTTGCAAACTCCTTTGCATCATTTGTGTTGACTACTCTTGCGTCAAAACCGATGCACTGTCCTTCCTGCAGCTTTTCACCTAAATACTGCATAACAGTCGGAACACCTTCCTGTCCCATCTTCATAAGACCAAAGCCTGATCCTTCAATCTGGGCTGCCGCCTGAATAAAGTAGCGTCCGTCTGTCCAAAGCCATGCTTCTTCCTGTCCAATAACTGCTACACCTGCAGAACCGGTAAAGCCAGTTATAAACTTTCTTGCCTTGAAGTACTCTACCACATATTCAGACTCATGAAAATCTGCTGTTGGAATGTAGTAATAATCAATTCCCTCTCTCTTCATGATTGCCCGCAACGCGGTAATTCGTTTGCTGTCCATTTTTTCTCCTTTTTCCTTTGCGTCTGTCCGTTCTCATTATTACAATCGGTCAATTTAGCCGATTCTTACTTATTATTTTTGTCTTCAGCCTCTGCATGAAGCCGTGTTAGATGCTGCACAATCGTTCTTTCATATCCATTCTCAGATGGGCGATAAAAATGCTCATTTTCCATGGTATCAGGCAGATACTGCTGTTTCACATAATGGTTTTTATAATCGTGCGCATACTTATATCCGTCTCCATGACCAAGCTTTCCTGCACTCTTATAGTGTGTATCCTGCAAATGTGACGGCACTGGCGGTGTCTTATGATTCTGTACATAATTCATCGCCTCTGAAATTGCCATATACGCAGCATTGCTCTTTGGTGCACATGCCACATAAGTAGCAGCATGTGACAATATAATCTGCGCTTCTGGCATACCAATACGCTCAACGGCCTGAGAAGCCGCAACTGCTACGACAAGTGCCTGAGGATCAGCATTTCCCACATCCTCCGATGCACAAATCATGATACGACGTGCTATAAAGCGGATATCTTCACCCGCATACAGCATGCGCGCCAGATAATAAACTGCAGCATCAGGATCAGAGCCACGCATACTTTTAATAAATGCACTGATCGTATCATAATGATTATCGCCGCTCTTATCGTAACGCACAGCACGCTTTTGAATACATTCCTGCGCCGTATCAAGCGTGATATGAATCATTCCATCGTCAGAGCGGTCCGTCGTCAGCACAGCAAGCTCAATGCCATTTAATGCGGCGCGTGCATCACCGTTTGCAGCATCACTTAAAAATTCAGCGGCATCATCATCAAGCATAGCATGATAGCTTCCCATACCACGCACAGGATCGCTCACGGCACGCTTAATCAGCTCTTTGATGTCTTCCTTTTCCAAATTGTGCAGCTCAAAAATAATGGATCTGGAAATCAGAGCTGGATTTACCTCAAAATATGGGTTTTCTGTCGTTGCGCCAATCAAAATGATTGTTCCATCCTCTACAAATGGCAACAGATAATCCTGCTGTCCTTTATTAAAACGATGAATCTCATCAATAAAAAGAATAGTCCTGCGTCCGTACATTCCCTGCAGGTCTTTTGCACGCTTTACTACATCCTCCATATCTTTTTTTCCGGCTACAGTTGCATTAAGCTGTGTAAACTCAGAGCTTGTCGTATTGGCGATCACCATCGCAAGCGTTGTTTTTCCTGTTCCTGGCGGACCATAAAAAATAACGGAGCTAAGCTTATCTGCCTTAATTGCGCGGTACAGCATCGTATTCTTCCCGATGATATGCTTTTGACCAACAACTTCATCAAGTGTTTTTGGACGCATACGCGACGCAAGCGGTGATTCCTTTTGCTGAGTTTCTCTCATATAATCAAATAAATCCATACTCATTGTCCTGTCCATCTCTTACTATTCACGGTGGAGACTGGCAAATCACTTTGCAAGTTTCTTTGTGAACTGTATCCAATCTTAGCACGTTTAGCAGCAAAAAACAACTATGCAAACAGCAATTCCTCAACAGTAACAAATTCATATCCCTGACGCTGCAATTCATCAATCACAATAAAGGCAGCCTGCACACTTGTCTTATAAATATCATGCAATAAAATAATATCCCCCGGCTTAACCTGACGCAAAATATCTGCTGCGATCTGTTTCGTATCTGTGCGCTTCCAGTCAAGCGGATCAACATCCCAGTAAACTGCAATCATATTTTGCGGACAATCTTTTTTATGATCCCATTCTCCATACGGTGGTCTTAAGTAAATAACTTCCTGCCCTGTAATCTCCTTAATTACATCATTTGCTGCCTTTACCTGTGAACATGCCTGACTGCTACTTAACATATTCAGCTGAACATGACTATATGTATGATTTCCAATTAAGTGACCTTCCTCACTCATACGGCAAATCAACTCTGGATTTTGCTCTGCCTTCTCACCAATCACAAAAAAGGTGGCACGCACTTTTCTTGCCTTAAGCCCATCAAGCAGTAACGCTGTTGTCTTAGCATCCGGACCATCATCAAATGTAATAGCAACCTTTTTTTTCGTCCCTCTGCCAGACGATTTGCTCAGACTTTCCTGCTGCCAATACATAAAAGCAACAGGAAATAAGTACTGCTACGGACAAGAGCATTACTATACTCCGCATTTTATTTACTTGTGTTTTGTATATTTTTGATTGTTTGGACATACCAGACTCTTTCTTTATGTCTTACCTATTTTTATGTCACATTCAAGTTTCTAATGCATTGCACTCGAACCATTTGCCTAGATATCGGGACACATACAAAAAGGCACACCAGCCTTCTAAGCTGATGTGCCAATGTAAAATCAAATTTACTGTGCCTTCTGCATCTGAACCTGAGGTTCTTGAGTCTCTGCTTCGGAAGAACCCTCCTCTGTATCTGCCTCAGTCGTATCAGTAATAGTTGAACGATCTGCCAGTGTTACAGTAATCTGAGTCTCTGTATACTGGTTGCCGTTTGGTCTTTGGACTGTGATTGTAACACTCTCACCTGCTGCGTAGTAAGAAAGTGCAGATCTAAGTGTTTCAAAACTAGATACCTTCTGTCCATCAACTGCGGTAATGATATCATTCAGCTGCAGTCCCGCATCAGATGCCGGGCTTCCCTCTGTGATCTTCGTTACCATTGCGCCTTCTGGCATACCAAATCTCTGTACATACTCAGCCGGTACGTCAACGCCCTGAATGCCAAGATATCCTCTCTGATCCTCGTCTACCTGAACCTTTGTCTTCTGGTTCATCATGTTGTTGATCAGATCCTCTACGGAAGAAATCGGAATTGCATATCCCATGCCCTCTACGCCTTCACCTGAGCTCTTTGCAGAGTTAATTCCAATCAGATGACCGTTTGCATCAAACAGTCCGCCGCCGCTGTTACCAGCATTGATAGCCGCATCAATCTGCATCATACTTCTTGTTACATTATCATCAGATGTAGTTACGTCCTTGTTAAGTGCACTTACATGACCAAATGTGGTAGTCTGACCAAGACCAAGTGCATTTCCGATTGCCATGACACCCTGACCAACCTTAACATCATCAGAATTGTCAATAGTAGCAACAGAAATTGCATTTAAGGTATCCTCTGGAATGTCAGACAGCTTTACTGCCAAAACTGCGATATCTGCATCAGAATCGGCACCCTTTAAGTTTGCCTCTACCTCAGTTCCATCAACAAATGTAACTTTTCTTTCCTTGGTGGAAGCTGTATAGCTGTAATACATTGTGTTGCCTGTTTTGTCATATACAGCAACATGATTATTTGTAACCATCAGAAGCTCATCCTCTGTCTTTCCGATAATTACACCTGAACCATATGCCTCAGACTCCTGTGTTGATGTCTGGTTCTGATTCTGACCATTTCCATAGAAGAAATTAAAAAGATCAGAACCACCGTTTGATGTACTGGTAACTTCAATTACATTTGTTACAGAAACAACCTGCGGCAGGCACTGTGCAGCCAGATCTGAATAATCAGTAAGGAAGATGCCACAATATCAGGTGTTGTCTCATCCTTTGAAAGATTCATTGTGGATGCTGCCTGAACGGTATTTTCTGTGTTCTGTGTCAGAAGTGATCCGCCCCAGAAGCTTCCGCCAATAACTGCAACACCTGCAAGAACTGCTGCTGCCTTGTGCAGATTTCTTCTTGACTTATTTTGTCTTCTCTGCTTTCTATTTCCTTTATTTTCATTATTGTTGTCATAATTAAAATTGGTTTCTGGATACATCATAGTAGAACCTCCTATATAATAAGCCTTGCATTTAGCTTGGCTTTGTTTCTTTGTTATGTCTATATACTATCAGTGATCTGTGTTTAAATTGTGTACTTTTCTTTAAGCATTCGTGAAAAAAAGCCCCATATACCACATATTTGTGATATACAAGGCTTTTTAACTTTATATCGTTTCTGTATTTACTGTCCGACTCCAAATGCTTTCTGAATGGTATAGCTAATGTCTTTTACTGTCTGGGATGGTTCATATCCATCATCGCCAAACAAATATGTGTGAAGCTTCTTTACATCTCCTGCCAGATCAGTGCAGACTAATGAATCCTTTACGCCAAAGACACCAAGCGTTCCAAGTGTCAGATCATACGTATACGGGAATCCTTCTGTATCAGTAATACTATAGCTGTTTACATCTGCTGCCAGAGCAAACAATTCATCATTCGACAGCGTTGTATTGATATTTGGACACGCATAGCGCACTGCTGTAAGAAGTGCTGATGGTGACGCTACTTTTGCCTGCTGAAGCATCTTATCGATTACTTCGCGCTGACGGCTTGTTCTTCCCATATCCATACCTGTCGTATAACGGTTACGACAATATGCAACTGCATATACACCATTACAAAGCTGATAACCTGCCTGTGTCAGCTGAGGCTGCCAGATACCTGTTGCTCCTCGATCTCCGTGATGTAACCTGTAATATATCCCTTTTCAACTTCTTCCGGAGTGATATCAAGATAAATGCCGCCGATCGCATCAATAACACGAATAAGTGCTGCCCAGTTAACTACAACAACATCCTGAATCTGAAGATCAAGATTCATATTGATCATACTGATCATATCAGTGTCGCTTCCCTTTGCAAACTCAGAATTTGCAAGTCAAATTCATCTCTTGAATACATCTTAAGAAGTGTATCACGATAAATAGACACCAGCTTAACTTCCTTTGTTTTTACATTGATGCTGCAGATCATCATAACGTCAGACTGAACACCATTTCCACCGCCAAGATTAGCCTGATCTCTTGCATCAACACCAACTAATAAAATATTCCAGTAACCATTTACTGTTTCCTGATGACTTAAAATATCATCGACTGTCGTAGCCTGTGTAACCTCACTTACATTGATCACACTTCCAGGCTTTGCAGATGAAGACTCTGGCACACTTTCCTGCTCACCAGATTTTTCAGACTCTTTTTCCTGTTCCTTGCTTTGCGGCTCCGTCGTGGCTGTCTGCGCCTCCTCCTGCTGATCATTATCTCCATTATTTGCAAACGTTGCTACGTAAATTTCTTTCTGATTAATTGTTGAACGCTGCATCGTGTTGAGAATACTAACTGCATAACAGCAAATAGAAAGTGCACAGACAAGAAGGAACTCTGTAATTACTAAAAGAGTTCGTCTGACTCTTCTTGCCTTAGCAGCCTTTTTTCTCTGCTGCTCTCTTTTGTTTTTCATTGAGGAACGTTTTTCAGCCATTTTCTTATTATGCCTTTCTGTAGCCTGCCATCTATACAGGTACTATTTTTTTAATATGCATTCTTATTGACAAAGCCTTTAAATACAGTCAAGAATAAAATCCGGATATCAAAGCTGACACTCCAGTTTTCAATGTAGAAAAGATCAAGTTCAATGCGCTTACGAATGGATGTATCTCCTCGAAGACCATTCACCTGTGCCCATCCAGTCATACCTGGACGAACCTGATGCTTAATCATGTAACGTGGAATCTCTTCCTTAAACTTATCGACAAAAAACGGTCGTTCCGGACGCGGACCAATCAGGCTCATATCGCCCTTTAAAACATTAAAGAGCTGTGGAAGCTCATCAATACTTGTTTTCCTTATAAAGCGGCCAACCGGAGTCACTCTCACATCGTTCTTTGTCGTCCATTTGCTTACCTCCTCGGAAGCCTTCTGAACAGTCATTGAACGAAACTTATACATTTTGAATGTACGATTGTGAAGCCCGACACGCTCCTGCTTAAAAATGAGCGGTCCCGGTGAGCTTAACTTTACTGCAATAGCAGCTGCCAGCATAATTGGTGAAAACAAGACTATGCAAAGCAGCGATCCTACAATATCCATCGCACGCTTTATAAATGCATTTCCTGCCTCCATAAGCGGTACATGGCGTATATGGATAAGCGGAAGGCCAAGAAAATCAACCGTATATGGCTTCGTGGAGATGATATCGTTATAATCTGGAACAAACTCAGTGTGAACACCTGATTTCTCACAAACATGAACGATCTCCTCGAGACGGTCGTATTCCTTTAGCTTCAATGTAATGATGATGCTCTCTGCAATATTTTTTGAAAGATATTCCTCCAAAGACTCTATTGGACCAAGAACTGAAATTCCCCTCACTGACTCATTTGTGTGTAAATGATCATCTAAAATACCTAGAATATCATATCCCCACTGCTTATGCGTCAGAACACGTTCAATATAAGCCTCTGCTGCCTGACTGTAACCGACAATCAATACTGGTTTTCGGTTGAAGCGGCTGTTTCCAAGCTTCATCAGGATGAATCGGAATATATTTCTCCAGACAACCATAAATATTGTATTTAAAATGGTCATCCATAAAATCATCATTCGCGAAAAGCCAACAATCCAGTTGTAGCCCTCTGTGTTTGAAATCACAAAGAATACGGCAAATAAAATCAATGCGCCAATAATATTTACTTTGCCGATTAAAACTGCCTCTTTTCTTCTTCCTGTCATGCGAAACGAACCATATATATGGAAGAACGCATACAGCATCAGATAGCTTATAACAATAATCATAAGCGGCGGCCAGTAATTACGCTGTCAATGGCGCCAGATTATTTTGAAGTGCAAACTGGATCAGATAACTGATCACGTAAGATACGGTCAGCACAATTGCATCAATCACAACACTTACTGCCGTATAGGTTTGTTGTTTTCCTGTATTCATAAAAACCCTTTCAGGAACTGCTTTTTAAGCAGCATGTAAGCCTTTGATAAAGAAAAACTGTCAAAAGCCGTACCTATCATACTTGAAAATTGCCAAAAGTACAACCCCAAATTTCCTGTATTTTGAAATTGTAAGAAAAACGTAACTATTCTGCTTATAGCTTTCGCTTTGCCAGCTCTATAATATACGTAATTGTATTTTCCCACAGTTCCTTTTGTATCTGCCAATAATTTCGTATATCTCTTCCTCTAAAAAATACCTTTTTACATTTTTTTCTAGTTGAGATTCCTTCCTTTAATCCATCGACATAATCCTTTCCAAAGCCGATCTTCATAAAGAAACACCATTTTACAAAATATCCTGCTGCCAATGCCGGTGCATTTAAAATAAGCTGTGGCAGCGGCATATTCTTATAGTTGACATACACTGAATTTCGTGCAGAAAGCTTTACCTTGAAACTATTATATTTAGAACCGCTTGTTCCACTGCCCACATGGTATACCTTTGCTGTCGGACAATATACATTTCGATATCCCTGAATCTTCGCCCTATAGCCAAGATCTAGATCCTCTAAATACGCAAAATGCAGTTCATCAAATAATCCTACCTTTGCAAACAGTTCTCTTCGGTACATAGCAGCACCTGCACAAGCTGAAAAAACTTCAGCCGGCTCACGATAGTCACCAACTGGCTGACCCACACCTCGCTGAAATGCCCAGCCAAGACAAGTGTAAAGATCACCAGCATCATCCATCTTTCATGGTCATGAAACTGAATCATCTTGCAGCTTACAGAAAAAATATCATCAGCTGATTCCATTGTCTTTATCAGTTCCTCTACCATCTTCGGGAAGGAACGTGTATCGTTATTTAACAACAGTACATATGGTGTCGTGCACATGCCAATTCCCACATTGACACCTCCGGAAAAGCCAAGATTGTGTCTCATTACTGCAATCTTTACCCACGGATAATGTTCTCTTATATAAGAAACACTGTCATCCTGCGATGCATTGTCAATCACAAGCGTCTCAAAATCCTTGCTTGTCTGACGCTCCAATGAAGAAAGGCAATCATCTAAAAACGCTTTCCATTATAGTTCGGAATGACAATCGTTACTTTCTTTTCCATTCTGCTACCCATGCCTTTCCACAATTATTTTTTTGATGCTGAATATTCTCCTCGCGCAATCAGCTGCTGCTTACGCGCTTCTTTTATAGTATGGTTAATTTTGTAATACTCCAGATAAGACAAATTCGGGTTATAATATGGATCAACAAAAGTTGACAAAATATCCCACTTTGAATTTAAAAGCATCATCTCGTTTCCAAAACGAATGAAACGCTCTGTCGTATCTTCCATACCTCTTGATTTTGACTCATAGTGGAAAAGTTTTACATCGGCATCATATACAATAAGATAACCAGCTTTTCTTACCTTCAGACAAAAATCAACATCATTAAACGCAACCTGGAACTCATCTTCAAGTCCGCCTACTTCCTCATATACTGATCTTTTTACAAGAAGACATGCTGCTGTAACTGCTGACACATCCTGTGAAGAAATAGCTCTTCCCATGTAACCTGGATCATCCTCATGAATACCCTTAAAGACATGATCTGCCAGTCCGCCAGCGCCTACCAAAACACCGGCATGCTGAACGGTATGATCATTGTATAACAGTTTTGCACCAACAATACCAACCTCAGGACGCATGCAAAAGCCTAACATACTCTGGAAAATATCTGGTGTTATAAGCTCAACATCATTATTCAGCAGCATGATATAATCACCCTTTGCAAACTTAAAACCAAAGTTGTTGATTGCAGAGTAATTAAAGCCAGCTTCCCAATACACAACCTTTACGTTGTCATGCTCCTTTTCAATCTTTTCATAGTAAGCAAAAGTCTCCGGCAATACACTATTATTTTCAATGATAATAAACTCATAATTTTGATAGTCAGCGCGCTCAAAAAATGAATTTAGGCATACATCTAAGTCGTCTGTGTGGTCCTTATTAGGAATCACGATAGATACAAGCGGCTCTTCTTTTAATGTAAACTTTGTCTGATACCAACCATCAACCGCACCTTCCTGTGCACGTGCATTCCAGCCAAGACGCTTATAATGTGCATTTAAGGCTGCCTTTCCTGCATGAATTGCATACATCTTGTTTCCCTGATTTGCTGCGGTTGACTGATTTGAGCAGCGCCAGTGATACAAAATACGCCGGACAATGATAGATTTTTTTAGTATGCTCCGTCAGACGAAGCACAAAATCATAATCCTGTGCACCGTCAAATTTCTCGTTCAGTCCTCCTACAGTGTCTACAAGTGATTTTCTCACTGCAAGAAAATGACACATATAATTATTTGCATGGAGCAAATCGATATTAAAATCAGACTTGAAATGCGGATAAAAATAATGAGCTGCATACTCATCTGTCTTATCCTCATCACTGTAGAATACATCAATCGTCTTGTCTTTATTTAGTGCATCTGCGTAGCAAAATAGTGCATCTGGCTCCAAAAAGTCATCATGATCCAAAAAAGCAATAAACTCACCTGTTGATGCGGCAATACCAGCATTTGTGTTTTGTGCAATTCCAAGATTTTTTTCAAGACGAATCACCCTGATACGCTTATCTCTCATTGCCCAGTTTTCTAATAGTGATGTCAGATGTACATCCTCTGGAGATGCATTTACAAGACACAGCTCCCAGTTTGCATAGCTTTGGTACATCATAGAACGCACCAATCCTTTAAAAATTTTGCCGGAGTATGATAAAGCGGAACAACAACAGAGAACTTCGGTGCATACGAAAATTTTGTTTTACGCTGTGCAAAAAGCTCCTGTCTGCTGACACGCATAATACGAAGCCATGTATCGTAATCCGCATACTCATTTCCTGTCAGCTTCTTTTTTAGCCAAATCAGGCTTTTCTTTGTACTTACGTACTGTGCCTTGCTTTCCTTTAAAAACTTTCTTGCTGCAATCAATGCTGGGTTTAATGGAAGGCTCTGCTCAGAAATAACATTTCCCTGTGCATTCTTTTCCTTAAAATAAACTGTTACCAGATGCTGACCATGAAATGGAATCTCAAGAAAGATTCCAACATGGCCTGCCTTTGGATCGCCATATTTAGCAAGACCTACATCTGGTCTTGCTGCCCATGTAACGATTACATCAACTGGTGTCTTTTTCTCATCGGTAACTGTAATTTCTATCTCATTCTCCGTAACAGATGACACAGCCCAACCAGTTGCAAATATTTTTCCGTTTTTTACAAATATCGAATCAAAACAATATTCCATTGCTTTTCCTTTCGCGTTTGATACCATCCTGCCTTATGGCAGCTTGTAATAACCGTTTTTCAGTGAAAGATTTCTATTGTAATAAGGATCAGTGCCCATTACATGCTTCCACTTATTTTTCATATATTCTGCTTCTCTTGCCAGTCTTACCTGCTTCTGCGGTGAATCCTCATATCCTCTTGAACGTGACTCATAATGATACAGATGTGCAAATGCATCATACACAACAAGATATCCTGCCTCGCGAAGCTTAAGACACAGATCCACATCATTGTAGGATACTGCAAGATGCTCGTCCATACCACCAACTTCTTCATACACCTTCTTACGAATAAGAAGACATGCTCCGGTTACTGCAGAAAGATCCTGTGAAAATGAAGCTCGTCCCATATAGCCTGGATCATACTCTGGGTATTCCAAAAACTGATGGAATGCCACTCCCTCAACACCAACTATAACACCAGCATGCTGGACTGTATCATCCTCATATAACAGCTTTGCACCTACAGCACCTACATCTGATCTTCTTGCATAGCCAACCATGCTTACAAGAAAATCTGGATCAATTACCTGTGTATCGTTATTTAATAAAAGAAGATATTCTCCATTAGCTTTTTTAGCTGCAAAATTTTGAATTGCTGCATAATTAAAGCCATGCTTCTCAGAATGACGTGCATCATCCATCTTCCAGGTTTCTACACGTATGCGCTCATCCTGTTTCTTTAACTTTTCATAATAGTCAAAAGTTGCCTGATCCTCACTATTATTTTCGATAATAAGAATCTCAAAATTTGTATATTCTTTTGTGGCAAGAAGTGATCTCACACAGCGATCAAGATCCTCTGTATGGTCTTTATTAGGAATCACAATTGTCACAAGAGGACGCTCTGTATACAGATACGTTGTCTTATAATACCCTGGTAAAAATGTATTGTCAACCTTCGCCTCAATTCCATGACGATCATAATATTCCTGCAGTGCACGCTTTCCAGCCTCAAATGCATATGATTTACTGTCTGTATTAGCAGAAGTGGAACCCTTATGGCAGCGCCAGCTATAGAGAATCTTTGGAACATGAACAACACTCTTACTCTCATCAATACAGCGAAGCACCAGATCAAAATCCTGCGCACCATCAAAATTCGGGCGGAAACCGCCGACCTTTTTTATAATAGATGTCTTCACTGCAAAAAAGTGACAGATATAATTGTTTGTGTGAAGAAGATCTGGATTATAATCTGACTTAAAATGAGGAAAATAATGAAGCTTTCCTTCCTGATCTACCTTATCCTCATCACTGTATATACAATCAGCATCACCATTTTCGTTTATTGCTTTTACAAATTCAAATAAAGCATTCGGTGACAGAAAATCATCATGATCAAGAAGTGCTGTATAGCTGCCTGTCGCAAGCGCCAGTGCCTCATTCGTATTTCCTGCAATTCCCAAATTTTTTTCCAATTTACGGTACTTGATTCGTGGCTCTTTGCTCATATATTTACGCACCTGCGCATCAAGTTCTTCATCCTCTGGGCTTCCATTTGCAAGGCACAGCTCCCAATTTTCGTAAGTCTGCTTTTGTACACTTTGAATCATATCGTCTAAAAAAACTAAAGGTGTGTGATACAGCGGAACAATAATTGAAAACTTCGGATGAAGTGCAAAATGAGTAGTCTTTTCTTTCAGGCGCTTAGCAAACCCTGGATACTGCTTCTCGTACCAGATTGCGTATTTTTTTTCCTCTGGTTCAAGATCCATATATTTTTCCTCAAGACAGAAATCTTTAATGCTTTTGGCACGCTGCAGTCGACGAATACGACCCTTAATGCCATGCTGATAGCGATAAGCAGCCAAAAGACCTGGACAGTCAATAAGCTGCTCTAATACATCCTCTGGATGTTCCTTACTTGTAAATACCGCGTAGCAATTTGTCATTTCACCCGGCTCAAATGAAAATGTAAGACCATATTTGTCAAAGGACGCATCCTGATAAATGACCTGTCCTACATCGGCACGTTTTACGCGGCTTACCTGAGCATCAAGGATGCTTCCATCCTCCTTGCGAATGGTAAGACACACCTCGTCTCCTGCCATTTCTGGTGCCGCCCATCCAGCACAAGTCACTTTTCCATTCAGATATACAACTGAATCTAACGAACTTCTCATACCAATCCTTTCTGCCCGAAGCTTTGCATCTGTTTTTGTTACAGTCTGTAGGCGTCACACACTTCCTTAACATCGCCAAACATCTTCACCGTATGGTTTTCAAGCCATACAACACGGTTGCACATTTCACGAATCTGGTCCAGATTGTGTGATACATATAAAACTGTAGTTCCTCCCGCCATCAATTCCATCATACGTGCGTGGCTCTTTTTCTGGAAATTTCATCGCCAACAGAAAGGATTTCATCAACGATCAAAATTTCAGGGTTGACAACCGTTGCGATTGAAAAAGCCAGACGCATCAGCATACCTGATGAATAATTTCGAATCGGTGTATTGATAAATTCACCGAGTTCTGAAAATTCCAATATGTCGTTATAGCGTGATTCAAGAAATTCCTTTGAATATCCTAAAACCGCACCGTTTAAATAAATATTTTCCTTTCCGGTCAAATCGTAGTCAAAGCCGGAGCCAAGCTCAAGCATCGGCACAATACCACCTCCGCGATAAACGCTTCCTTCTGTTGGTTTTAAAATTCCGGAAATGATCTTTAAAATTGTACTTTTTCCAGCTCCGTTTCGGCCTATTAAACCGATTACCTCGCCTCTTTTTACATCAAATGACACATTCTTAAGCGCCCAAAAATCCTTATATTCCACCTGGCGCTTAAGCATCTTTGTCACCATCTCCTTAATACTCGTAACCCTGTCGTTTGCCATGCGAAAACGCATAGACACATTTTCGACGCGGATTATGCTGTTATTTTCATCTGCCATTTTTATTAACTATGCCTTTCCATAACCTGCAAAAACCTTCAAAAGCTTTCAAAAGCCTTCGAATTGTAATGATCTTTATAAACTTAGATATACAGTACAAACTGATCCTGCGTCTTTTTAAATACTGTGCCGCCGATTATAATCATGACAAGTGAACAAATCGCACAGATAAAATACTCGCTGATTGCAGGAGAACATCCATCAATAATAATAGTACGTACAAACGTTACATAATGATACAGAGGATTAAACTGCATCACCTTAGCCAGCCATCCTGCACCACTTCTTTCCAGCATACCTGTACTGTAGATGATCGGTGTTGCATACATCCACATGGTAGAAATAACTCCCCACAAAAACTCAACATCATGGAAAAATACCATGAGGCTTGACAGCAGAAATCCCATGCCAACTGCAAAAGAAATCACGAAAATAAGTGCAAGCGGCAGCAAAAGAATTGACCAGCGAATATACAAACCATTAAACAGACCATAGAAAATCGTAACCAGAAGAAGCGGAACCATTGAAAGCACCATGTTGATGCTTGCAGACAGAACCTTTGTAACCGGATAAATATATTTTGGAACATAAACCTTTGTAATCAAAGATGCATTGCTGATAATTGCACGCATTGCCTGATTACAGCAATCATTAAATCCATTGAAGATTACAATACCGCAAAGCAGGTAAATTGCATAGTGCTGAACACCTGCATCACGCACGCCAAGCAGCTTACTGAATACAACATACTGTACGGTCATCATCAAAAGCGGATTTAAAAAGCTCCAAAATACACCAAGCACTGATCTCTTGTACTTAATTTTAAAATCTCTTGAGATCAGCTGCTCCATCAAGAACTCATACTTTGCAAGTGTCTGAATAAAGGAGCCTCCCGCTGTAGTTAAGCCCTTCTTTTCTCTGTTAACCATGTGCACACCATATAATGCAAGCGCTAACAAAACTGCGACCTCAAACACAAAAGCTGTAACAATTCCTGATGTGCTTGATCCAATCTGAGGCCATGCTAAAAAATCCACAAGCAAAAATAAAAGAAATAATGTCGCAACTGCTACTTTACTGACCTTTTTTAAATCATATTTTTTATTATTCATATTCTTTCTTTATCCTGCTATCACCTTTTTATTCAAAATGGAAGGTATCCTTTAATCCCAACCACTTCTTATCCTTCTCAGAAAGAATCGGCTCTACACCCTCTGGAATCGGCCAGTCAATTCCGATCTCAGGATCACTCCAAAGCACACCGCCCTCATCGCCTGGATGATAAAAATCAGTACACTTATAAGCAAACTCAGCCTCATCAGTCAATACTACAAATCCATGCGCAAAGCCTTCTGGAATATAGAACATCTTCTTATTTTCAGCAGTCAGCTCAACACCAAACCACTTTCCGTATGTCTTTGAATTAGCACGCAGATCGACAGCTACATCAAACACACCACCGCGAATTGCACGAACGAGCTTACCCTGTGGATACTGCTTCTGGAAGTGAAGTCCACGCAATACACCCTTTACGGACATAGACTGATTATCCTGAACAAACTTCATATCTAATCCAGCCTCAGCAAAATCATTATAATTATAAGTCTCTACAAAATAACCTCTCTCATCCTTAAATACGGTAGGCTCGATTACATATAATCCCTCAATATCACAGCCTGTTACTTTAATTTTTCCCATTTTATCTTTTCCTCCTATTTTTTGTTTATGAGATTTTTATTCCTGCCAATATTTTTTATTCATTGTGCAGAAACTAATCAGCTTCTTTGGCAGCTTATAATATTTTTCTCCAAGCTTGTAGCCCACAACCTTGCAGCCTGAAATATATACAAGGCGAAACAGTTGTCCAAACTCATGATGACGAATCAGATAGCGTGCGGTATCGAACACAAGGCGTTTGCCCTCACCAAGTGTCTCCACATTGTGAAATGTCTCCTGATTATCTGCATGTGAAACACCATTATCGAAATTTCTTTGAAACTGCTGAAATCCCGTATAATTGTGTGAGTGAATCACTCTCGCCTCCGCCACATAAGCCACAGAGTAGCCCGCATTGATAGCTGTGGACGCAAAGACCATATCTTCATTAAATATTGCCTCCGGCAAAAATCCACCTAATTTCTCATACGTACTTTTGCGGTACATTGCACATGAATTTGAACAAAAATAAGTTTTAATTCCAAGTGCCTGAATATCTGCCTGTGTCTTTACCCTGCTTTCTGCCGGGTAATTAAAATTTCTGGTAAAGCGTTCAATTGCTGAGTCTGTCTTTTTGGCAAGCTGTCTGGCATATGCTGCTGCTACAAGCGGATCGTCAAACGCTTTTGCTAAATACTCTACCAAATGAGTATCAGCCGGGACTGCATCCTGTGTCATAAACAGCATCAAATCAGCAGTTGATTTTCTTGCTGCCATATCTCTTGTCGCACCATGATCAAATTCTTCTGGTGCAATATGATAAACTTCCATATTGGCTGGCCAGCGAAGATTCTTTGGAAAACCAGCTTCGTCTGTGTTGATCACAATAATGCGTTCCACCGGATGGGTCTGCTTTTCCAGCCGGTCTAAAATCTTTTGAAGCTTTTCATCCGGATAACTCACCGGAATAATTACATCTACTGTTTTCTTTTCTTGCATATCTACCCACATTTCCGCCGTTAAACGGCCTTTTATCGGCAATCCTATTTAGGATACCACAATATAACTTTTTTGTAAATCTACTTTTTTACATATAAATAGAGTGCCCCCGTCAATGCAAACCAAAACCATGTGGTTGGCACGGTAAACCACGACGAGAAGAACGACAATGCTAAATACAGTGCAAGCTGTGCGTAAAACAAATACAAAATTGGATTACTGCTTTTTCTGATTTTTTTGTGTGAGTGCTGCACAGACAGCACCAAGAATCAAGCCAAATAAAAAATACACCTATTAAACCAAAATCATAATACGCATCGTAAATTAATGTCAGTGTATTAAGCTCTTTAATAGTAACAGGCATCTCAAAGGCAACTAACGCAGGAAAAACAAATTTCAGTCCTGTAAGTGCAAACACCGGAAACAGCTGTTTTAATCCAAAGGTATGCTCTACTAAGCCTGCTGCAAGGCCTGTGTCAGGCAATTAAAATTCGAGTAATTATTTGCAATATACATATACGCATACTGCAAGAAAAGCGGCATATTCTCATTCTTCATCTGAAAAATGCTATTTAAATAGCCTGGCTCATAATTTCTTCTGATTGTCATAAAAACTGCTGCTGCAATTACAACTGCTGCAACTACACCAAGCATAGCAAACAACTTCTTCTTATTTACATTTGGACGCATCAGAAGAAAAATAAAAATTGGAAGCGCAAGTGTCAGAACAAATTGAAACTTGGAAACACTCAAAATCGGAATTGAGGCTGACAGCGCATTATATACAATCAGCTGAATCAATTTTCCTTTTCCAAGCGGCTGTCTGTCTTTTTTCTTTTCCGTATACATTAACAAATAAATCAAGGTCAGTGAATGCGTAAACATACAGCTGACTGTAAAATAATGTACACCTGAAATATGAAAATGATCATATGCGTGTGTCTCTGTTGAAAAAAGCGGCACATATCCTAAAATGACAGCTTCAAGAACAAATGTTGCAAATGTCACAAGTGATACAATACGTATACAGCAAAATAAACGATTTTGAAACTGCTCTTTGGTGACTTCTTTTTTTGACATCTGGCATTTGCTTTCTAATACAATCACCCGTTTTGAAAGATATATTTCGATTGCTTCATATCCTGCTAAAAATAAAAGATAAAAGCCACCAAATGAAAGCCACGTCTGATTAGTCCATGAAGACTGCAGATGACTTAGCTGCATAACGCCAAGCCCTTCTCCTGCTGTCCAAAAAATAGAAAGCAGAAATCGAAACGACACTAAGCTTTGATCTTTCTTATAAAAGTAAAGACCCATCACAGCTGCTGCCACAAGAAGTACACAGCCTGCTGCAACAAAAAAATCATTTTTTTCTAACACCATAGCAAAAAAAGCAAAAGCTCCATATATGGCATAAGGCAGAAGCAGCTGTCTGCCTCTGCCTCTATATTATTCGCCAAGACCATTTTCAATCCCCGCTATTACGGCCTTTAACGCTTCTTCTTCATCAACTCCGTCACAGACAACTTCAATTTCATCACCGTTTTTTACACCTGCACCGAGCACGCTTAATACGCTCTTTGCATTAGCGGTAACGCTGTTAAACTGAAACTGAACCTTTGATTTGTAGTTCATTGCGATCTTACATAAGATCCCTGCCGGTCTCAAATGAAACCCTGTCATATTTTTTACTGTTATCTTCTGGCTTACCATACTGATCCTCTTCCTTTCTTACCTCTATAACAAGACAAACTTTTGTCTGTCCGTTCTACATGCTTATTTTATTGTGCAGCAGTTTCTTGTGAAGTACTTTCCTGCGTTGTCTCAGTTGCTGTCTGTGATGAAGCTTCTGATGTTTCCTGCGTATTCGTCACTGAAGTACTCTGCGTTACAGTTGTACTCTCTGTCTCCTGCACTTCTTCTGTCTGGGCAGTTTTATCAATAATGCGAACTGATACAATCAGATCCCGCGTCATTGTATATGCACTGTCCAGCGTAAGAGTAACAGGAACATTTATATATTCTCCTGCTTCAAGACCTCCGACATCAATCGTACCCTGAAGCGTCTCTGGATTAAAACTATCAAGATCGGCCTGCAGTGCCTGAAGCGTCAATGTCAATACAGGGTCAATCAGTTCGTATTCATACTCTGGCTTTGTATTTACTAATTGAAACTGACTTGCATCAATCTGAAAGCTTTCCATCTGGAGCTGTTCTAACTCGATTGTTACAGAAATTGTACCACTTTGCCCTTCAGAAAGTGTAATTCCATCAGGCAGATACTGTTCAATAGCAATCTCAAAAGTCTTATTGCTGCTTGCCCCGGTAATATCAAGCTCCCTGCTTGGAATACTTACTGTTGAAATGTTAGCTAGTGCATTTTTAGAACCAGATATTGTCAAAAGCTTCGGTGAGTAGTCTACCTTGCTCACCACATATCCATCTGCTGGTGTTCCACTGCTTCCTGCTATGCTTATACTTATTTCTTTCGCCTGATTTAAGCTTACCGTAACCTCTACTGTACTCTGACTGATTGTTAGGCCGCTTCCTGATAAGGTGCGATTATTTCCATCATATAGTGCAAGCGGTGCTGTCACGCTTCCTCCGTCTGTAATCGCGCTTAGATCTACATTTGCCTTGACCGCCGCCAGATTCGAAAATGCACTTGTCGGACCGCTTACAGTTACACGAGACGGATCGCTTGAAAGTGTTCCAACCTGATATCCTTCTGGAAGCTCTTTTGTAGTATTAAACTGCACAAGGTATGTGGCCGATTTTAATGTATCAAGCACAACCTTTACATACCCTTGTGACTGTGGATATTCCCAGCTTTGAATATATGTGGCAGATGATGCCTTTGTAATTTCAATGCTGATCTTGCTGGCTTCCGGTGCTTCCTTAACATCACCAATCACTTCTGTAAGATCCGCTTTTACTGTAAAATCATCGGCAGAAAGATATCTTAAACGGCTTCTATGAAGCTTAACTGGAATTGTGATAGCATTTGGTTTTGAAATTGCCACCATATTTTTCTCAGCCAAACCGCCTTCTTCATATGTGATCGGAACACTTACACTGCTTGTTATAACTGGATCTTGTGTATTGTTTAACACTAGCCACAAAAGGACTGCCAGTACAAACCCCAAAAGCTTAAGTGGAAAATTTTTGAGAAAAAGTTTTTGATTTTGACCTTTATTTTTTCATGTCTCTTCCTTCCTTTCCTCAGCTATCCCACACAGTCTGCGTCTTTTCACTGCTTTTTGTTCCGCCAAGCAATTCTCTGAGCTTGTCACTGTTAACATTTCGATACAGCTGTCCGTCCTTTGTCAGTGATACCTGTCCTGTCTCCTCTGACACAATAACTGTCAAAGCATCCGTCACTTCACTGATGCCAAGACCTGCGCGATGTCTTGTTCCAAGTTCCTTACTTATCGTTTTATTTTCCGATAAAGGCAGATAACATGTAGCAGCCGTGATTCTGTTTCCGCGAATCACAACAGCTCCATCATGAAGCGGAAGGTTGTGCTCAAAGATCTGCACCAGAAGCGGTGCACTTACAATGGCATCTAATAAAATACCAGTTGCAATATATTCGTTCAGCACAAATTTCTGCTCAATGACAATCAATGCTCCTGTCTTTGCACGCCCCATGCTAAAGGATGCACGAACAATCGCATCAATAGTATCATCTGCATTTTCTGCAACTTTATCTTTTGTGCTAGAAAGCGAAAAAAGTTCAAATAAATGATTTGTTCCAAGCTGCTCTAATGCACGGCGAATCTCCGGCTGAAAAATAACAAGCAATGCTGTCGCTACATACGGTGCGATTCTATTAAAAACCATTACAATATTATTCAGCTGTAAAATAACTGCCAGTATATACATCGCAAAAATAGCTGCCGCACCCTTTAACAGAATCCACGCCTTGCTCTGCTTAATCCATAAAATAATATGATAAATAAAATAGGTGAATATAGCAATCTCCAGGACATCGCTTAATGTCATGGAAGCCGCTGACCAGCGTATATAATTTTCATAAAATCCTCTGATGGCTTCCATCCTTCTATCCTTTCTCCTGCTTACGTGCGGAAATAATCATCCAGAGACTGGTCATCATCCAAAAAGGAATCCTCCTCGGACGTTTCGCCATCTCCTGCTTTTGTTATCGTAGTTACTTTTTTTATCTGTTCTCGCAACAGAATATTTTGGTATTGCTCTAACATAATACACATAATTTTCATCCTCATATTCAAGAAATTCTGTATGCGTTCCATCTAACAAAAAGAGAAACACATGAAGAACACTCGAAATAAGAACACCAAGTATAATAGAAATACTTAGATACAGCAAATGAACAGTTACACCAAATGCTACATTGCCTACTAGGACAGTCAGAACATAACATGCAGTTCCTGCCGCAATTGCAATTGCCCATGCATAAGAATATGGAAGTTTACGAATCATATAAACAACAACAATTGTAACTACTAGTGCTGCCATTAATAGCAAAATACGTTCATTGCTTCCAATTGCCTTTATAAAATAAGCCGCCTTTTCCATTGATGTCAATCTTTGAGCTGATGCCTCAAGTACTGAACTATTTTGGCGAAGCGTCAAAATCATGCCGTATACAAATGTACCTGCCGCTGCCGGAATCACTGCAATTGGTCCACATAAAAGACCAATCGGAATTGCTGCGGCACCTGTCAGATTCAGCATTCCAACAAGACACATAACTGTGATCAGTATTGACTGTCTTGGTTTAAATATAAAATATGTCAATAACAAAAATAAAAAGAATGCTGCTGCTATCACACCTGCTTCCACTGAAATCATAAGCATATGGACTATTACAAATATTGCTACCAAAATTGAGCAGGCGTCAATAGGAATCATCACTGCAATAAGAGTAGCAACCACGATTTCTGCCCAGCTTCTAGGATTCATACTGCCTGATAGCTGACTGTGAATCATATAAAATACAAGAAATGCCAGCAAACATTTTGTGCAGATGCGCACATATGCTTCATAGCGGCCATAAACCTCACTTATCTTTTGCCGTAGTTCCAGCAGAGCTGTCATTGATCCTGGCTCCTTCCGTATACGTAATCCTCAAGTGCCATCAAATGCTGTCTATATTGACGAACTAAAACAGCTGCTGTGCGATAGCGTCTGCTATAACACTGATGAGCCATTGCAAGTACTGCTGTTAAAAAGCCAAGATATCCAACAACCCATATACAGCCGATTCTAATCAGCACCTGCCTTGAAAAAGAAACTGCCTGTGTACCATTGCCCATACAAATAACGCCTATAAGTGTAAGCAACAAATAGGCCATTGTATAGCAAATCCATATTTTAATCATCTGAATGGATACATAATCTTTTTTTCGGTATCCACATATTTCAATAGCGCGGCGTTCTTCCCTTTTTTGAATCATTGCCACTTGTGTCATCATGCGGATCTTTTCCTCTTTGATCATGCACTCACCTCACTCTACAGATTCTTTTTTTACTCTTTTTATAGTATAGCACACATTACTGGATTTTTGTAGAAGTTTTTTTAAAATTGTTAACTATTTAACGCGGTATAAAAAAATAAAAACAGCCCCTAATGTTTTCACACAAGGACTGTCTTCTTCTCAATTACAGCTCAATGCTTCCGGTGATCTCACCGTTAATTACATAATGTGCCTTTCCTTCTTCTGGCTTTACATATACCTTTAAGTCAACCAACTCGGAAATCTTTCTCTTCATCTCTTTCTTCCACATTTCCTCAATGCGTGCAGTGATGCTGCTTAACTGAACTTCTTTACCATACCACTGAAGATATACTTCTCTTGTCTTCTTTACTGTAGCCTTCTTTGCTGTTTCTTTTGTCTCTGCAACTGCTGCAGTTTCCTTCTTTGTTTTTGCTGCCATATGTATAATCCTCCCATCTTGATCAATTCATATATAATGTACAAAGCCATTCTGTTAAAACAAAATGGCAATGCACGTGCAACCTTTATTTACATCAATTATAAATTATACTCTCCGCGTTTTAAAAAAGCAACCCATTTTATGAAAAATGGTTGTTTTTTCTAGCTTTATCTACTATAATCAAACTAGTTCTATCTAAGTTTCATAATAAAATCAGGCTGCTGTGCCGGCCTGCTACACGAATGGTACAGAGAAAAGAGGTTATCATGAAATTTTTTAAAACAAAATTCCGTTAATCTTTTGATAAGCCTTTGTGAACTGATTATCGGAATCCTGCTTCTCATTGACCCTACAGGCTTTTCAAACGGAATCATTATCGCCTTCGGAGCAGCCTGCCTCGCCTTTGGTGTTGTACAGATCGTGTTTTACTGGAAAAAACCGCTTGCAGAGGCAATCTCGCGTTTTTATTTGATGAAGGGACTTATAAGTATTTCCGTTGGTCTTTTTTTGTATATGCTTCTCCCACTGGTTTTTAGAAACCTTCAAGCTTCTTTCTTTCCTGTATGGAATTCTTCTTCTTATTTCTGGATTTTATAAGGTTCAGTGGAGTATTGATCTTCTTCGCCAAAAAGAAAAGCGTTGGTGGCTTGCCGCAGTAAGTGCCGGACTGTCCATTCTGTTTTCTCTTATTATCATCGGAAACCCATTTTCAACTGTTACTGTCACATGGATTTTTTCTGGTGTTGTGCTAATTGCAGAAGCAATTATTGATATTGTGATGCTTCTTTTAATTCGCGTATTTGTAAATGCTAAATTTCCAAAGAATAAAGAAAAAAG
>ENA-OQAZ01000406-OQAZ01000406.1-human-gut-metagenome-genome-assembly--contig:-NODE-406-length-24438-cov-3.446752_pt1 | contig 24438 bp, 23 predicted proteins | sample MGYA00242737_ERZ504531 | MGnify/ENA primary metagenome ERZ504531 (study PRJEB26092, sample SAMD00036244) | human gut metagenome | host: Homo sapiens | study: EMG produced TPA metagenomics assembly of... | reverse complement strand
TTCTTTTCTTTCCGAATCGTCAGTGCGCCAACCTCAACCCAGCCTCTTTTATCCTGTGCCTGTGTGCTTTTTCCCACTCGCTCAAACTGAATCGTATACGAGCCTTCTGCAAATTTCTCCTGCATCAGCTCTGTTCCTTCCACTCGGTTTTGCGCATATGTATCAATCTCTTCCTGATAAATTTGTTTTCCGGATTGATCCTGAAGCGTCACCCGAATGACTCCGTGGTCATCTCCTTTTACAGTCGGAACCTGTATGAAATGTCCGGTAAATTCATACGTCAACGGTCCCGCATTGTCATCTGCTGTCGCCTTGAATTTACCTGCCTGAATCCATTTGTCAGAGCCTTGCAGCTCTCCTGAAGGAACCTGTATCTCTTCAAATCCTCCCTGTTCCAAGTTATCTAATGCTTTTTGCAGTTTCTGCGCTGTCTGATCGACTGTTGGCTGCTTTGCACTCTCATCAGCCAAAACTTCTTTTGCTTCCGCAAGCACTTTCTTTAACTGGTACAACGACTCATTTGTATACTCGCCTTTCAGCGCTTCTTCTGCCCGTGCAATCAATGTCTCCAGCGCCGATTTATCTGTCTCCCCAAAGCCAAGACGGTCATATCTATTTGATAAAAATTCGGTTCTGGAATCCATCAAATCCTGTGATGCTTTCAACATTTCTTTTCCATCTGAAATGCTTTCTTCAAATGCATCTTTTAGTTCCTGCGGTGCATTTACATAATAGTCTGATGTACGGTCTGCTTCCTCTGCCAATCCAATCATGCTCTCCAATTCTGCTGCGTCACCAGCTTTATCTGCCGGAACACCTGCACAAAGTGGTGTCACCTCATACAGAGATGGTTCGCCTAAGAATCCTGCTTTCAGTATCACTTTTACAGAATCCGTATTGATCTCCGGAAATTCCGCTAAGTAATATGCATGATACCCTTCGCTGTTTCCATCTACATCTCCCACCTTATCATTGATATCCCCCATCTTTGTACCTTCGTACACTGTCTGGTAGGTTCCATCCACAAGCGCTTGAATTTCAAATGCACCAATCGCATTATTTCTTGACACAAAGAGGTCAAATTTCATCTGGCTGAGTAGCTCTGCTTTTGCAAATGTCAATGTGAGCTCCATCGGTTTGGAAGTATCTACACCTTTTGATGCCCATCTTGTCGCCGGATTTCCGTCAATCATCTTCTCTTTTGCATAAGTATCTCCCCAATGGTTTTCATGGATACTACCAAATCTTTAACGGAAATACCTTCTGTCATATATTTCTTTGTATATACCTGACTGACTCTCTGCTCTTTATAGAACAATGCTGCTCTGACAACAGTGTCCTCCTGATCACTCAACTGAAGTGGTTTCTCGTAGTTTTCTGATGTCTTTCTCGGAATACTTCCATCTGTTGTATAGCGGATCTCATAATTTTTAGCATTCTCACTCTTACTCAAAGTAAGCGCCCGGTCCTCCCCAATGATTCCGGAATCTTTACTAAATGAAATCACCCGGTTCTCCATCTGTTTTTCTAATTGTGCCGCGGTATCAGTAAGCTGACTTTCTGCCTTCTGATAGTATTCCATATCCCTGTGTTTTCCAGCAATGTATTGCGCAATTCTCTCAACTGATTGTAAATAGTATCAATCTCATTGTAGGCAAGCCCTTCCTGATCAGTCAGATAATATACGTTCTCTGCTTCTTGCAGATATGTGCGGTATAATTGATCCATCTGTTTTGCTTTTGTCAGAATACTTCCCAGTTCTTTTGAAGAACGGTCAATCGCCGACTGCAGTTCTTCTTTAATCTTGATCAGATCCGGATGGAGTTGTTTTAAAAATGCTGTTGCCTTCTCTTTCAATTCCTCCACATTCGTCTCAGACATATCAATTGTATACGTCTTTCCTGCTTTCGCTTCAAAAGAAATACGACCTGTTTCTTCTTCTTTTGTCACTTCAATTTCTTTTCCATCAGCATATACTTTTGCAGAAGTGATATCCTCATAAGATCCTGTAAATGTACTGCTTTCTTTGTCTCCGTCATAGCATACCGTAAATGTCTCCGCCACGCCGTTTGCCCACTTTTCTCCAATTGTAAAGTTGCCTCTTGCTTTCAGTCCCTGTACGCTTCCTTCTTCCATGCGCTTGGAATTGCCGGAAGAAACTGTGTATATCCGGACTGTGACTGTACAAGCATCTCTGCCACACCGGATGTCAGGCCAAAGTTACCGTCAATCTGCCATACCGGAGTTCCATTCATCATAGTGTCTCCACCGCCGGAACCATGAGAATCAAATAGATTGTACTGAAGCCCGGAAGAATTTCCTCCAATCAGATGATTCAAAAGTGTATATGCTTTCTCTCCATTCTCTGTCCTTGCCCAAAGGTTAATCTTATTTGCCTTTGACCAGCCGGTAGAGTATTCTCCACGCTCTGTTAAAGACTGGATTGCCGCATTCATATACTCTTCATTGTCTTTGTTGATCAATGTTCCCGGGAACAGACCTACCAAATGAGATGCATGTCTTTGTTCTCCCAGATGTCCGATATTCCATCCGCTGTTTGGAACTTCGATTTCTGCAAGATCTCCTGCCTGTGCATAAGACTGGTTATGACCGTTCTTCTGTCCGACACGTGTCTCCTCATACCACTCCTTGATTCCATTTGTATCATTGATCTCAATCGGATCCAGTTTTTGCATCTTTTCTTCCCATGATTTCAAAAGTGCTTCGTCTTCTCCGACAATTTTTCCTGCCTTGATACATTCATTGTACAACTCCCACACAAGCGACTGGTCATAAGTTGTTCCAACTGCTGTCGGTCCCTGTTCCTCTGAAAAACTTGGTGCAACTACAAGTCTGTTCTGGCCGTTATATGGCGAGTTCTCATCGTTAATTTTCTGATACTCCGATGTCCAGAGATATGAATCCCAAAACAGAGCTGCCTCTTTCATAATCGGATAAATCGTATTCTTCAGATATGCCTCATCCTGTGTAAACTCATAATGCCACCAAAGATTTTGGATTGCCCATGCAGCCCCTGTCGGATTCCATCCATATTCCTGTGCATTTGTCGGCGCTGTCATACCAAACGGATTGTTCTCTGTATGTACGGTAAATCCGGTATGATTTTTCACTGCTCCTTCAATTCCGTGCACTCTCTCCGCAGTCAGGCGTCCCGGCTCTCTTAACTTATCCATATAATCTACAAACGTTGTCCCACATTCTGCAAGATTCGTTGCATAAACCGGCCAGTAATTCATTTGTACATTCACATTGAAATGGTAGTCTCCTGTCCACGCAGAGTTGCCAACTGTCCACAATCCAACTAAATTACTTGGAAGTGTTCCTCTTGAACCTGCGATTGTCAGATAACGTCCATATTGAAATGCCAGCACTTCCAGATAATGCGAATAATTTCCATTTCGATATTCATCCACAAGCTGGTTCGTCGGTACTGATGTGCGCTGTTCTCCCAAATCCAGACTTACTCTGTCAAATAATCCCTGATGGTCTGCGATATGTGTTTCCTTCAACTCATCATAGGATTTCTTCGTTCCATTGTTCACACGGTCAGCGACTACTTTTTTCAAATCTTTGTTCTTATCCCGATATGTCGGATAATCATTCTTATAATCCGTCTCTGCCGCCATCACGATCATCACGCAATCTGCATCCTGAATCTGATAGACTTGATTCTTTTCATCTGCGCTCAGTTTTCCACCTGTCAGAACGAGCTTCATCGTTGTGCAAAACTTCAGATCATTGTCCTTTACCTTTCCTTCGATCGTACATGTCTGATTCTTTTCATCAAAAGTGGTCTTCCCTTCTAAACCACTATTATTAAGCTCCATTTTTACATTCAAATCAAGTTTTCCTTTTTCAGATGCAGAAAGCTCTGTCACCATCACCTGATCCGGATTACTCACAAAATGTTCCCGCTTATATGTCACGTCTTTGCAAGAAAACTCTGTCGCCGCAATTCCGGTCTGAATATCCAGCTCTCTGCGGTAGTCCTTTACATTGTTATCATTGATTCCCATCTTGGAAAAATCAAGCCAGATATCTCCGAAATCCTGATAACTTCCTTTGTTCAGATTATTCTCTCCCGGGAACTTAATCTTTGCCCCCATTCCGTAACCGCCAAGACTTTTGTCATCGTTGAATACATTTGTAGATTTGTCATCTAAAGCTTTCGATACTCCTCAATCTCCGTATCGGTATACGCTGTTGCCTTATTCCCGAACTGATAATTTGGACGACTTGATGAAGGTCCACCTGTCCAAAGCGTCTTTTCATTAAAATGAATCCTTTCCTTTGCAATCCCTCCAAAAATCAGATTTCCCAGATTTCCATTGCCCAAAGGCAGGGACTGCTGCATCCACTCGCCGCCATTTGTTTCTGCTGTGTCGATCTTAGCCGGCGAAGTATACCATAATTTCAATTCTTGATTGATCGACTTTTCCGCGGATACCGGCAATGCCTGTTCCGACTCTTTTGCAAGCACATTCTGTACAGTTCCGGTCGGCATGACCAACACTGCGCACATCCCTGCAAGAAACTGTTTGATTCCTTTTTTCACCATAACCTCTCTTTCATCTTAGCTTCTTTTTTCTATTCTTTCCTCTTTCGATGATACTACCGCTATTATACATTGTCAACTTTGACAATAAATTTATTTATCGAACATTCTTTTTTGTTGTTTTATAATATAATAAATATTTTCAGGAGGAGTTGTTATGAAATATATTGACAAATTAATTTGGTCACGAGCAGAATTATTTGACTTTTTTTTCTACTGTGGATCATCCATTTTACAGTACAACTTTCCGTGTGGATGTCACGCAGCTTCACAAATACACCAAAAGCCATGGTATTTCTTTCTATTATGCACTGACCTACCTGGTTACAAAAGCGATAAATCAAGTGGAAAATTTCCGCTATACAATCCATGATGGAAAAGTTGCACTTTTAGAAGAGCGGATTCCAAGTTTTACAGACATAAAAAAAGACAGTGAACAGTTCTATATTGTCACTGTCCGCTGCCAGGATTCCATGGAAAAATTCTGCCGTATTGCAAAAGAAAAAAGTCATACACAGACGACGTTTATTGACCAGACCGAAGAAGGCGACGAGCTGATCTATATGTCCTGTCTTCCGTGGCTTGACCTTACCGGATGTACCCATGAACGTAATCTGGATATCGATGATATGATTCCACGAATCACCTGGGGAAAGATCATGGCCCAAAACGGTCGTGAGACACTCGGAATGTCCGTGGAAGTCAATCACCGCATAATCGACGGCGTTCATATTGGCAGATTCTATGAAGGTCTTCAAAAAATGATTGATGAATTATAAGTCTCAGAATGTGTCAGGCTGTGTCACTGCACACAGCCTTTTTACATCTGTTTTCTCACAATCTGATATTCGTCTCCGAACTGATAGTACGGGCAATCCCGAAATTCTCCCCGAACAAACCGATACATCTCATCTTCATCCAGATTTTTCATACATACATAGTAATCATATTCTTCATCATACTCGTAATTCATACAACTCTCACAGTTCGTCTGAGCCATTTTTCTTCCTCCTTCCAATTCGTTCTTGCAATGTGATAACAAGATAATAACCTGCCGCTCCGGCTCCAAGCCCGACAAGCACTCCGCCTAAAATATCTGTCGGATAGTGCACATACAGATACATTCGTGAAAATGCAATCAAAACAGCAAGCACAAGCGAGACCTTCCAAAGCTTTTTCTTCCCCGCAAAATAAAGCGCCGCAACCGCCGCAAAAGATGCAGCCGTATGTCCTGACGGAAACGAAAAATCTTTTGGCGCTGTAATCAAAAGCTGCACTGCCTCATTGACATCAAACGGTCTCGTTCTGGCAAACAGATTTTTTAAAATTCCATTGCACACAATGACATCAATGCATAATGCCGCTGCCACGATCAATCCGCTCTTTCTCGTTTTCGGGATCAAAAGCAGAATGACCGCCAACACGATCCAAAAAATTCCCGCATCTCCAAGGTGCGTGATCCCAAGCATCATTTTATCAACTATTGGACTATGTAACGTCTGTAGCCAGTCTAAAAATTGTATTTCTATTCCCATCTTTTTCTCCTTATTTTCTAAAACCATTTTTTCTTTTTAAAGAACCATATCTCAATCAACACAATCAGCAGACAGATGCCGCAAATAACCACATATCCATACCGCAATGAAAGCTCCGGCATATGGACAAAATTCATACCATACCATCCTGCAATGAGTGTCAGTGGCATAAATATGGTTGTCACGATCGATGAGAATTTCATAATCTCATTCTGTCTGATATCCACCTGTGTCTGATGCATCTCCCGAAGCTGCATGGAGTACTCCTTCAATTCCTGGACAGTCGAATAAAACCGTCCCGCCCTTTCACATAACAAAGAAAATAATAACTCTTCTTTCTCAGCCCCCTGCTCGGCCGCATTCTGCTTTAGCGTCTCTCCCATATCGGATAATTGTTCATAATAGGAACTCAGCACAGAAAGTTCTTTTCTGATAGCCAGAATCGTGCGGTTAAAATCTTCCAGATTGTTATTTAACAGTTCATCCTCGAGATCCTCCAAATTATCTTCATATCCTTGCAAAAAAATCATATCATCTTCCAGCAGATATTCCATAAATTTGAACAGAAACTGCAACGGAGATGCCGCATCTATATTCGGATAGTCCTTCATCTCTCTCAGCATCGGTTCTATCTTTGTCTCGTACTCAATAAAAATAAATCGGTTCGGTAATACACAGTATCCAAATGCTGTTTTTTCTCCTCGTAAATGTTCTTTTTGCGGAATTGCAAACGTCCCCTCCACTGCCTGACTCCAATTTTCCGCCTTGCAGAAACGAATGTAATGCAGTTTGCTTGACTCAAAACTTCTATGAAATAATTCCTCGTATCTTTCCGCAAACTTTTCAACTGACAAAATCTCCATATCCCACTTTTGGTCCATATCTACACACTCCTGTCTTCTGTCAATGCTTTGCCCTATTCTAACATACATTTCAGCATCTGAAAAGGGAGAGCATACCGCTCTCCCTCGTTAGAATTCACTATTTTACTCTTTTCTTTTTGCTGATCAATATTCCGCCCACTGCGACAACACTTGCAAGCAACCATGCCATTGGCAGACTACTTTCTGTTGTGTCACCTGTGTGAACTTCATGCTTGTCATCCGAATCTGGTTTCTGATCCTGCTGTGGTTTATCTGGTTTTGGTTGTTCTGGCTTAGCAGCATCTTTCTCCACAAGATTTGCTTCCGCTGTCTCAAATGCATTTCTCAGTTTCAGATATTCTTCCTGTGAAACATTGTCAAGACGATCTAATACTCCACAAAGTTTCTGATATGCATCTTTATATACCTTGTAAGATTCCTCTGTGTATTTTGAGGCATCTTTCAACTCAATACCATTGATATAAGCTTTCACTTCCTCACCATTTGCTCTTGTCACAAGCGCTTTGATCGCTGCATCTAATTTGTCAACAGCCGCTTTTACAGACTCCTCTGTACTGTCTGTTCTGTCAAATTCTGCTTTTGCAGCGTTAAGTGCTTCTGTCAATGCCTGATAGCTGTCTTTTGTATAAAGCTGTGCATCTAAACCTTCCGCTGTTTTAATCAATCCAGACAACACTTCTTTTGATACAGGTGCTACCGGTACAAAAGTCAATCCCTCTTTTGCATCTTTCAACGCTTTCAATGCATCTTTAAATTCTGATGGGTGTACCGGTGTTGTCTTGTTCTTTTCAATCAGCTGTTCCACTGCTTCTTTTGCCGCAACAAAATTATTCCAAGACTCTTCTGTATAGATAGATTTATCTGTTGCATTGATAAAGTCATTTTCTGCCTGCACTGCGAGCATACATTCTTCCATTGCAGACGGATTGTATACAAGCGCTGATTTTGCCGCCTCTAAATCTGCAAGTAATTTTTCTACATCTGCTACTGATGTATTATCCGCATTTTCCATTGCTGTTTCAATCGCACTTACTGCGTTGCTGTATACACGCCATGTTCTTGCTGTGTAGTTCTCAGAATCTTTCAGCGCCTTGTCCAATGCTGCCTGCAATTTTGACATATCGCCTTTCAACTCTTTGTCTGCCACTGCATTTTTAATTGCAAGTACTGCGCTGTCAACGCTTCCTTTGCTTGCATGTTCGCTGTCATATACTTTCTGACCTGCTGCAATTGCCGCATCATATGCCTGCTTACTGTCTGTTGTCCAAGAAGAAGTATCTTCTTTGTTGTCTAACAGCTTTTTCAGTTCTGCTTTGTCCACATTCACAGTATCTGTTTTTGCAAATACTAATTCTGTGATAGATGGTGTCACATTTTTCCACTCTAATTTCACATCTAAGAGAACGGTATCTTTTTCTAATACGAACTCATTTACTGTCTGTGCAAGCGTTCCAAGTGTAATCCATTTGTCCGGATTTTTCAATGTGCGGGCTTTTACAGTCGCATTGGAAATTGCGTCTGCTCCCTGAATGATCTTAATCACATTGACATTGTTATTGTCAGAAACTGTATAGTTCAATGTTCCTGTTTCTTTTGCCGGAACAAATGCTGTAGACAAATCAGCATCTACCATGTATGCATATTTTCCGTTTCTTGTATCCAGACAGTCACTTTCAAATGTCGGGTCGTTCACTGTCGGCATATACTCACCGCCATTGATCTCAAATTCCTGGAATCTCACCCATTTATCTGAACCTACTTTTGTTCTTGTAATCTCAAACTTGATAAAACGAGCTTTCTGGTTGATATTTTCTTCCATTTTTGCATTGTAAGAAGTCTCATGTAACGGAAGTACATCATTGATATTATCTTCGTTTGAAGCTTCGCCTTCATTTTCTTTATCCTGATTACCGATTGTCATCACATCTGTCCACTTTTGACCATCTGTTGATACTGAAATCTTTGCATGATGTGGGAAATCAATCTCACTGTCTCTACATACTACTTTCAATGTCTTCAGGTCAATTGTCTGTCCCAGATCATAGACGAATTTTGCGCCCTGATTTTGGCTTCCCTGATAGATAACCTGTGTCGTGCGGTCTCCGTCAAACAGGTTTGTTGCCGGATTGCTTGCCGCCTCACCGATTGCAAATGTTGTCTGATCAGCTACAAGTGATTTTTCATAAATCTCAAATGTCTTCAATGACAACTTCTGAATATCGAATGTTTTCTTCGCATCTGTCTTGTTGATGAGACGTACATAACGTGCATCTACATCAAATTCTCTGAAAGCAATCCAGCTCTCCTGATTTTCCTGATTTTCCAGACGAACATACTGTGCCTCGATGTTTTTGTCCGAAAGATCTACCTGAATATGTCTTGTATTTTTAAACGGCTCTACACCCGGAATATCCTTCCAGTCTGTTCCATTTACTGAATACTGCAATTTTACATTCTTGAAGTAATCACCATCATTGCCATTCTTACCCTGTAAAATATCAATTTTACCTAACGTGATTGGCTGTGATAATTTCACTCCGACATAGTCACCTTTGATTGTAGTATTTGCCGGATTTCCATTCTGTCTTACATTATACCAGATTGATATCTGTGTATTTTCGTCAATCAAGTTACTTTCTTCTCCTTGATATGGAGCCCATCCGTCCTGTGTACGGATGACTTCTTTCGTAAACTCAACTCCTGTCTCCGGTGTTGTGGATACTTTGAATTCTCTCATAGATGGCCATTTATTGCCTGAGCCTTTTTGTGTACATTCATAACGTACTGCCACAACATTCTCAATCTCGATACCGGATACATCTACACGCTCATCCAAAAACATGTTTTTGGATATTTTTTCGACATACTTTTGGATATTTTCATAGTTAATTTCCTGTTTCCTTTAATTTTGACTCATCTGTAGTTTGTGCGTCAATGCAGACTGCATGGATGGCAAGCCGCTTGCTGTATCCGTTCCCTGTACAGGTAGAAAGTGTCAGTATCTTGTTACTGGTCTTCGGCTTTACTCCTGTATCAACATCGGAATCTTTTATCATCTGGTCGATAAATTTCTGATACTCTTCGCCCGGCTGGTATCCTACTTTGTATACATCACCGCCATTGACTGCATCCTCATAAGAGAAGATTCGATAACGGTAGGCGGTTGTCTCAGAATATACAGTGAAGTATTGATTCTCTTTCCAGAAACCGTCATCCTTATATTTTTTCAGGCTCCCGAACATGCTTCCGTCATTCATATTATGACCGTAGATAATGTTGTAATAATCCGAAAAATCAGATTTGTTAAGGCCTTCCAAAAAGATACATCCTGCGATGTGACTGTTGCCATGCAGGTCGGTTCTCAGATATTTCTGATTGTCTCCTGAATACAGAATTGGATAATTGATGCCAAGTTCATCCTGATTATCAAACCGTATCCATCCGATGACATCTGGATTCTCAGCTTTCAACTTGTCAAACTCTACTTTTACATCTGTAGCCCACCAGTCTTTTTTCTTCTGCTTTCCATCATCTGGTTCGGACTCATCATTTACATACTCTTCGGCAAGTTTGTCATAATCTCTGGCGGATTTCCATCGGTCGATGTATGGGGGCAGGATATTCCAGAGTGCTACCCCGATCAAAACCACTGCCAGAATGATCCATATCAGCCATCGGTATGAGCTTTTTTTCTTCATGTTGTCTCTCCCATTTTTCCTGTTAGTTCTCTCGAACCACTATCGTCATTATGGAATGTGTGGTCAGAATTGTCAATCTTTTTCTTCTGGCGTACTGTCTGTTGCCTGTCCGTCTGCCCCTATCTGTCTATCTGCTCCTGTTTCTCCATCTGCTTCTGCCTGTCCGTCTACGAGGTCGTAGCTCATATCGAGTAAATCCAGAACTTTTGAATCGCTGACAGAACCGTCCAGCGGAACTGCCAGCCGGTGCTTCTGATCCATGTGCTTTGCCGGAGCAAGATGGTACATTTCGATGTAGTTGCCTATCATGTCCGGCTCTGCCTGAACTTCCATGAAGTTGTTCTTTCGGCTGATTGGTAAAAGATGACATAAGGTGCGGCAGTTCTTGGGTTTTTGAAGATGGTGACGGGGTATCCGGATTTGGTGATGGTGTCTGGATGGACGGGGTATTGCTTTTGGATGTATGTGAATATTTCTTGTTGGTTCATGGGGATTCCTTCTTTTTTCTAATGAATGGATGACCTCTTGCCATCCATTATCATTTATTATAACTTTTCTGATTCGCTTATTACAATAGCTTTTTTAACAAGTCTCTGTTTTTGAAGCAAAAGAAAACTACCAGTTTTTTCCTCTGATAGCTTTCCATTCCTTCTCTATACCATTTATATTTATTATTATTCTGATTCATTTTTAGTTGATTCTTTTATCTTCTCAACTAATTTTTCTACCTCTTTTTCACTATAGCCAACACATTCTATTCCATTAGCTTTAAAACTTTTCGAATCATTTCTCTTTATAAATGCAATAATAATCTTACAAAGTTTTTCTATTAAAACAACAGCCGTACCTGTTTCCAAAAAGTAATATAAAAGATCGAAACCATCAAACCCATTTTGTTCAAATTTTTCAACCTTAATATCTTCTATTTCTTCCAACGCTGAATCTAATTGACTGATTGTTTCTTCATTCGTATAAGCTACTTCAAGTTTAATTTTCATTTTCTTACCTCCAATTTAACAATTTATATATATCTTGATCTGATAATTTTTCACAAGTATCAGATGAGAATATATTCTTCCAATATTCAAGAGCCTTTTCATTAAAAAAATAAGAATACAACATATTTTCAAGATTATAATTGTCCTCAAAACCATTATAATTCCATAGATTTTCATCTTCGTAATCTTGCAAATCTTGTTGTATGATTTGTATTGCAGAAATAACTTCAAAAAGATACATCCTCATTGATATCGCCTGTTGATGAATATTTACTTCATCAATATTGCAATTACACTTTTGCCAAAAAGTCTTTAATGAAATCAATATAGAATTATAATAATTCACGATACGAATTGTTTCTGAACATTTAGTAATAATCTCTTTTTCTGAATATTTCTTTTCCCAAACCTTTCTATATACCGAGATACAATTATTAAATGAATATGTATCACATAACAGTTCTTCTTTCAAATCAGTATCTGACATTGCAGAATTAATCATTTCTAATAATTCTGATTTACTTTTCAAATATTTTTCTTTACAATATGATTCATCATAATTCTCATAAAGTCTATGTACTATATCTAGCATATCTTCTATATTCTTTAAATCAAATGCTTTTTGAACTTTATCATTCTCATATTTAAAATGTGTTTGTTCATGATTTTATAATACGTGGAAAAACATAATTTGTAGAAATCATTTTTTTAGTTAATCCATAATTATTACAAACAGATTCTATCACCCTATCTATATGATCTGCTGTATATTCAGAACCATTATCACGTACAATACTATTTTCATATATAAAATCATCAATTGTCATTCATATCACCTTTTTCTAAACTCATCAATTATAAGGTCATCACAACTAATTGAATCATTTTTTATTTGTGCTTTTTATTTCCGCTACCAGTTCTTCATACTTACGTTCGTCAATGATATATTTCCGTTTAATCAGTATATAAGCAGCTCCTATAGAAATTACCGGAACAGCTACAATTCCAAGACGCAATATAAATCTTTGTCCGGCATCTGCTGTCTGGATAAATTTATCTGCCTGTACAATTACATTTTCCGAAGTAAGTTCTCCTATACCAGCTTTTATTTCTAATCCGGATATTTTCTGACTGATTGCATAGATATTGCTTATAATCAGTATTAACGCAACAATCGCCTGATCAACTGCACTGGCCAGCTTTGTTGCAAAAGATCTTACTGCTGAGATAATACTGTCATGTCGTTCATGAAACCGGACTTCATCATACTCTATAGTATTATTTAACATGACAATCATCGTCATATTGAATGCCCCCTGTGAAAAGAAGATCAGGAAACCGATGATATTCAGTAAAACAACACTCTTTGGTAAAATGTAGCCTACACTCATAAAAAGCATATACCCAATGACTGTAATGACGGTAGCTGCAGTTATAATCTGATTTCGTGTGAATTTTGAGGAAAGCCACGCAAAAGATGCCTCTGATATCAGCGTTCCTAATCCATACATAATTGTAAACCAAAATACAAGACTGCCACCTACAGAATATCCAAATTCAAAATAAAAGAAATTCATTCCAATCATAATCAGAAGACCATTTCCGATTTGGAATAATAAACATGCAATTCCAATCACTATCAACTGATCATTCCTCAGAAATATATGAAACATATCTTTTAATGACAGTGTTCTCTTCTTTTCCGGCCGTTTTCTCTCTTTTACTCCAAACACTGTAAGAAGCTGGAAACCAATAAAACAAAAAGCAATCACAATCGCAGCCGTCCGATACGCCATAATCGCATTTCCTGCTACCATATCAGGGAGCAGACCCGCAACAGAAAACTGTCCGATACAGATAAAAATTCCCTGTACGGTTACCAGCCAGTTCCGTTCTCCCGGATCTGATGTAAGACTCGGCAGCATTCCCCAATAGGCAATATCATTCATTGTGTAAGTCATTCCCCATAAAAGATATCCCACTCCAAAAAATGCGACAAATCCCCATCCTTCCGGTCTTACTGTAAACAGGCAGATAATTACCAGGCTGTTTAAAATTACTCCTATAAAAATCCAAGGTTTAAATTTTCCGGCTTTCAAATGCGAATTTTCAATAATAATTCCCATCATTGGATCATTAATGGCATCCCACAGCAGACACACTACCATAATTGCTGATATTACTGCATATTGGGCAACTGTCAGTTTCATCGTATACTGAATATATGTAAGAAGAAACATAGAGACGAGTGCATACGCCATATCTCTTCCGGTTGCTCCTATACAATAGCTCCATTTTGTGCGTTTATCCAATTTATTGTTTTCCATATACGACTCCCCCTCTCTCTATTTCTTCAGCAGTCTTTTAAAAGCCTGCAAATATTTTTTATTTGCATTGTAAACTAACATATCGATTAACTTCGGAGTTGCAATTCCACCACTGGTTGCAATCAGACCTTCCAGATTTCCTTCTTCGACTCCCATTTTTACCATTTTAAAGGCCGGGTCCCGCTCTGATTTTCCCCGAAGCATAATCTTAAGTCCGATATGTACGATTCCACGAACAAATTTTCCAAACATTGAGACATTTACCACATCCTGATAAGAATCGTAAACCGTATACTCTCCACGCTTTTTTTCTTTGTCATGTTTTGGTTCACCGCCTAATAGCTGATAAAACTGTTCTGCACTGATTTCCATTCCATGTGGCTGCTCTCTAAAATAATCCGGAAACAGTTCTCTTTCATTTCTAAAATAACTATTTCCTACTACTTCTATATTCGCCTTTAATTGCAAATCATGTACCGATGCTCCGATACAGATCTGATATTTACCGCTTAACATGGAAAAGGCTTTTTTCTCTACATCATAGACGGAAAAACTTCTTTCATCCAGCTCTAGTATAACTTCTTTTTCTTCTCCCGGATGCAGATATATTTTTTGAAATCCCTTTAATTCTATATGGCTTCTGATAACATCTGATTCGTTCGGGCAGACATATAACTGTGCTATTTCTGCTCCACTCACTTTTCCGATATTTTTAATTTTAAAACGAATTTGTATCTTTCCACCACTATACACTTCCGATACATTCAATTCCGAATAGGAAAAAGAAGTATAGGAAAGTCCATAACCAAACGGATATTTTACCGGAACATGGAATGTCTCATAGTAACGATAACCCACAAAAATACTTTCCCTGTATTCTACATCATCATTCGGAGGTGCAAAATATCTCCATGCAGGAGTATCTTTTTCTGAAAACGGAATTGTCTCTGCCAATTTACCGGATGGATTCACTTCTCCACTGATTAAGTCAGCAACAGATTCTCCTACAGCCTGTCCTCCGAGGTACATGTGAAGAATTGCTCCTACATTCTTTTCAAAACTAAAATCCATAGGTGCACCACCAAAACTAATTGCTGCAATATTATCTTTTCCAACAGTTTCTGCAATTTCAGCCAACAGCTTTTCCTGATTTTGAGGGATTTTAAGATTTTTCCTGTCGTATCCTTCTCCTTCGTAAGATTCTGTAAGACCGATAAAATATAGAATCACACAATCTTTTTTTCTATATTCCTGTTTCAGTTTTTCTATCGTATCCTGTAGTTGCTTTTCTCCTAATTCTTCCTTTTCATTCTGATATCCCTGTATATAAGTTACCTGATATCCTTTTTCACGTATTGCTTCAATCGCATTTGTCATCTCCGTCGGCTGGATATGACTGCTCCCACCTCCCTGAAACCGCATCTGCCTGGCAAGCTCTCCAATAATGATTACCTTCTTCTCTTTTCCAATTGGCAAAACACTATTATTTTTCAAAAGTACTGCACTTTCATTTTCCAGTTTACGTGCCACCTGATTCTGTTCTTCCATATCTACCTCATAATTTTCTTCTATATTTTTATGAAGTGATACAAAATTCTGCAGAACATTCTTAGTCCAGTTATCCAGTTCCTGATCCGTAATCCGGCCATCCTTATACGCTTCTTTTAACACATCTGTGTGGAAGCCTTTCGGATCTGGCATTTCCAGTGTCAGACCATTTTTCATACAGCTTACAATATCATTTGCTGCTCCCCAATCCGACACCACACCACCTTGATATTTCCATTCTTTTCTCAGAACATCTGTCAGTAAGTATTTATTTCTTGCTCCAAATTCGCCATTAATCCTGTTGTATGAAGCCATTACAGAAGTCGGTTTTGCTTTTTTCACAACTTCTTCAAAAGCCGACAGATATATTTCCCTAAGAGTTCTTTCATCAATCTGGCTATTGGATGTCATTCGTCTTGTTTCCTGTGAATTAACAGCATAATGCTTTAAACTCGTACCTATCCCAAGACTCTGTACCCCTTCGATATATCCCGTTGCCAGCTTTCCTGTCAAATACGGATCTTCACTGAAATATTCAAAATTTCTTCCACATAAAGGAGAACGCTTGATATTGATTCCACAGCCTAACACAATGGATTATCTGCTCTTTTTTTGCTTCTTTCGCGATCGCTTCACCCATCTTTTTAACAATAGCAGGATTCCAACTGCAGGCTATTGCACTTGCAGTTGGAAAACAGGTTGCTGGCTTACTGGTTTCAATATCCCCAACCTTTTCCTGCTCCAGTTTTCGAATCCCATGTGTCCGTCTGTCATCATAATAGAGGGGATTTTCCCATTACAGTCATAAGTATGCCAGTCACCAACACCGCCTAAAAGCCGGATTTTTTCATCTATTGTTAACTGTTCACATATTTTATCAATGTTCATGGCTTATCCCCTCTCGTATAATATTTAATGCCAATCTCCTCTCTCTTATTCTCTTAATTGCATTTTATCTATTTCCGGCATATAATTATATTGATTTATCGTGTTTTATGTCAATTTATCGTGTTTTTGACAGGAGGAATTACCTATGTATAAAATGAAGTCAGACATCAATTTTTCACTCACACATGAAATGTTGGAAAATGCAGAAAATGAACGGATACATACATCTTATGCACAGGAAAAGGCAATTCTCGAATGTGTCTCAAACGGAGATATTCATGCATTGGAGAATACCTATTATTCACTCCCAACAACTGTTTACGGAAAGATGACCTCTTCCAATTCCAAATTAAAATTGCTTTTTTATGCAAGTATTGCTAATACAACTTTAGTTACCAGATATGCCATCGAAGGAGGACTTAATGAGGAAACTGCTTTTTCCTTAAGTGATGTATATATACGAAAAATGGAACAATGTACCGATGTTGACGCTTTAATGAAATTAAATGAACAGATGGCTATTGAATTTACGCTTCGTGTTGCTGAGGCAAAAAAGACGCCAAAAAACTACTATTCACCAGCTATTTCTCGCGTCATTGATTATATCTATCATGGAAAAAATAAAACTTTAACCTTAAATCAACTGGCATCTTCAGTTAATTTAACACCTAAATATCTGTCTGCCCTGTTCCATAAAGAAACTGGACAGACGCTTACTGTTTTTATCCATAAAGTTCTTATCGAAAAGGCAAAGAATTTGTTGGAACATTCTGACTACAGTCTGGGCGAAATCAGTACTTACTTGAATTTTTCATCTCAAAGTTATTTTATTTCTATTTTTAAGAAATACACTGGTATAACTCCCGGACAATATCGTAAAATGTACCGCCAGATCAGTTGGTAAAACATAAAAAATGTGGACTGGCACCTCTTTTTTCAGGAACCTGTCCACATTTTTATTTTCTTTTCCGTATATTCACCTGTTATATCTTATGCAGTCCGGAATCTATTTTTTATATTCAACCTCGAATGATCCAAGTTCATATCCATGAACGCTTCCCTTTACCTCTCTGGATACAAGCTCTACTTTCTGTTCAAGATGTTCACTATATACTCTTGTTGTCAGAACCGTTTCCCCGTTATTAATGAATATCTCAATGGCTGATGTATCCGAAAAGATGGTAATATCCGAAAGCTCTTCCACCTTAGCAAAGCGCTGCTTTCTTCCACGTCCGCTTTCTCCCATCGATAAGGTAAAAAGCCCGTCCTTCCAGCTTATTGTAACATCTTCACGAAGCTTAAGCTCCAGATTTTTTGCTTCTTCCACGTCAAGTCTCAGTTCAAAACAGCAGTCCGCAGGCGCCCACTTTGTAAATGCTTCCAGCTCGCAGGTAAATGCATTTTTACGCAGATCTTTCATCTCCTTTAATGGATGCTGTAAGATCTTTCCATCTTTCCATTCCAGTTCTCTTGGCATGGTAAGTGCATGGATCCAGTCATATGCAACCGTTGCATCATTATCATAATCTGCATCCGGAATCCCCATCCAGCCAATCAGGATTCTTCTACCCGCTTCATCTGCAAATGTCTGTGTCGCATAGATGTCAAATCCTTTGTCAAATTCCTGAAATTTTCCAAAGCTGTATGATTTGTTCTTCAGGTCAAACTCTACCGGAAAATATCCACACTGGTACACATTCTGGTAATCATATCCCTTCTGATCTACTCCCTGTGGACAGCATGTCATAATCTGCTGGCCGTCAATCTCGAACAGATCCGGGCATTCCCACATATAACCAAATGGCTTTGCTGTCCGCACCGTATCGTACCATTTCCAGTGTTCCAGATCGTCGGAACAAAACAAAAGTGCACAGCCATAAGATTCCGCATCACGGCCTCCCTGGATCATATAATAACGGCCGTCTTTTTTATAGATTTTTGGATCTCTGACATGCTTGGACATATTCACCGGATAATCATCATTGGTCATTACAAGCTTCTTGTATGCAATATTCTTTCCATCCGGACTGAATACGTGAATCGTATTCTGTTCCCGTCCATTCATGATATAATCATAATCTTTATCCCAGAGTTTTACATTTCCTGTGTAAAAATAGTGAATTCCATCTTCACAGGTATAGGCTGATCCGCTATATACACCGTCTCTGTCCCATTCTTCGTCCGGATAAAGGAACGGCTCTTCTTCTTTATAATGAATCCAATCCTTTGTTGTGTAATGTCCCCAAAGCTTCGTTCCCCATCCGGCAAGAAATGGTGTATATTGGAAATAAATATGATTCACACCCTGAAATTCACACAGACCATTCGGATCATTCATCCAGCCTGTCGGCGGCATCATATGAAAGTGAAGTCTGTTTTTATCTTTTTTTACATTCTCCCTCATACTTTCATGCTTCGGATATTCTGTTAAATATGTCTCTTTGTTCATCTGTTCCTGTCCACCTTATCCTTACACGATTTCAGCCATCTTATCATTTTTTGCAATATGTTTTTCTTCTGTTTTGATGGTCTTTCCTTCCGGAAGCTCTGTGAAGATAACAAGAATCTCCGGAGAGTATCCATGCTTCTTCACCAGGTCGATGTCAAATCTGATAAGTGCTTCTTCTGCTGTTACTTCCTGTCCTTCTTTTACAAGTGTCTCAAATCCTTCACCGTTCATATTGACGGTATCTACCCCGCAGTGAATCAGGATCTCTGCTCCATCTGCAGTTGTAAGTCCGATTGCATGTCCGGTTGGATATACGAGTGATACGGTTGCCTTACATGGTGCCATAACGGTTCCGTCTTCCGGAAAGATAACGACACCGTCTCCAAGTACCTTGTTTGCAAATGTCGGATCTGTCGATGCTTCGATATCTTTTACTGTTCCCTCTGCTGCTGCATAGACTGCACCAGGCTCTTCTGTAATAACTGCCTTTGTTGTATCATTTTCTTTTGTATCGTTCTTTTTGTCATTTTTATTCTTATCCGGTGCTGACCACATTTTTCCAAAGATGACTGTACATACAAATCCAATCGTAATCGCGATTGCATGTGCAATGATGTAGTTAATGTACCGTGATGTGCCGGATTAGCAATTGCCATTCCAGGAAGTGCAGTTGTACCGAATCCAAGAGCAGTAAGCTTTGAATAGTATACATATGCACCTGCAACTGCACCACCGATACATCCACCGATCAGTGGAAACTTGTAACGTAAGTTTACTCCGAAGATTGCCGGTTCACTGATACCAAATAATGTCGAGCAGAAACTTGGAATACAAAGCTCTCTGGCTTTTAAGTTCTTCCAGTTCAGGGAAAGATAACCAAGTACCGCACCACTTTGTCCAAATAAAGCTACAGACATCAGTGGATTTAAAAAGTTTGTTCCTGTCGATGCAATAAGCTGTGCTTCTACCGCACCGATAATGTGATGAAGACTGTGATAACTACGATCTGCTGAACTCCGGCAAATAACGCATACCCGAATGCTCCCAGATGTTCTGTACTCCACATCAGTCCGTCTGTGATTCCATTAGAAAGAATTCGTCCTGCCGGACCTACAAGTGTAAAAAGTAATACCGTAGAGATAAATACTGTCAGCATTGGTGCAACCAGAAGCTTGATTACATCCGGAATTACCTTATTGAAGAATTTATCCAGTTTTGCAACTACAAATCCCATCATAAGCGCGATGATGATTCCTCCCTGGAATCCTACCATCTCAATCTTCAGTCCGAACAGACGGATAACTTCTATATCAACGGTTCCTTGTGCAGCCTGGTAAGCATTGGCAAGAGAACTGTCTAACATGATTGCTCCGATTACCATACCAAGAACCGGATTCCCGCCAAATCTTTTTACGGCTGAATAGCATACTGCCATTGGAAGGATTGCAAAGATACCTGTAGACGCAAGACTTACCAGCCGGTTGATCGCATATAAGGTATCATGTGTCTTTACTACTTCAAGTCCGCCAAGGACGCTTGTAATTCCCATCAGAAGGGCTGCTGCAAGAAGTGCCGGCATGATTCCGATAAATACATCAGATAACGCTTTGATCACTGCCTGAAGTGGATTCTGCCTCTTCGCACTTTCTTCCTTCAGATCTCCCAGTGACATATTCTGTGTATTCGTATACTCGGCAAATACCTCATATACATCATTCACTGTTCCAGCTCCCAGGATCAGCTGTAACTGATTACCTGCTATGAACGCACCTTTTACTTTGTCGATATCTTCCAGTTTTTCAATATCTGCAAGATCATTATCTTTCAATACGATCCTGAGTCTGGTTGCACAGTGTGCTGTTCCCTGGATATTATCCATTCCACCAATATTGGCTACGATCTGTTTTGATATTTCCAGATACTCATTGTTCTTTCCCATTTCTCTTCTCCTTGTATTATTTTGTTTTGGAACCGGTTCCGTTCCTATGTTTTTATTATATACATCAGCTTTTGTATGTCAACACAAAACGTCACTGCAATTTCATTTTTGGAAACGGTTCCAAAAATTGATATCTAAATTTGTCTATATTGCACAAAAGCGGGTCTGTCAAATTGACAGATCCGCCTGATTCTCAGTTCTCTTTTACACTTTTTCTTTCTATAATTTCATACGGGTTGACCTGAAGCGGGCTTACCGGCTTTCCTAAAATCATCTGGATCATCGACTCAGCACTGATCTCCCCCCAGTTCTTCCAGTCAAATTTTACCGTCGTAAGTGGCGGCTGTAACAGTTCTCCTGCTTCGTAATCGCCAAATCCTACCACGGATACTTCTTCCGGTATCCGTATACCTTTCTCTGACATTACTTTGTACACGCCAAATGCGATACGGTCTGTTGCGCATACGACTGCCGCCGGTGTCTTCATATGATCTACAAATTTCTGTACATTTTCAATTGCATTTTCATAAAAGAACGTTGTCTCTATGACTTCTTTTGGCTTTTTCTCACAGGACATAAGTCCATCGATCACTCCATGGCGTCGTTCTCCTCCTACTGCCGGGTCATCTTCAGGTACCCAGAGCATATAAATCTCCTTGAACTTACGTTGTCCGATATAATTACCCACCGCATATCCTGCATTGTAATCATCATTAATGACAGAATTCTCCCCCGGGAAGCGTTGTCCAAGAAACAGGATTGGAATTTTTAACTTCTTTACTGCTTCTTCGTATTCTTTTGTGCTTCCCGTCGCAAGAACCATAATTCCATCTACATTCATATTCTTCAGCCGTTCGATACAGCGTATTTCTTCTTCGATATCATTTTCCGTATGCATGATAAGAGGTGTATAATCATTTTTCTTAAGATAGGCAACGATTACTTCTACAAGTCTCGGTGTTGTTACCGAGTTAAATCCAGGTACCGTAAGTCCTATGATCCGGCTCTCTTTTGCATTCAGCCTTGCAAACAGATTCGGCTCATAATTATTTTCTTCGATGATTTTTTTTATCTTCTGGGCCGTTGCTTCTTTGACGCTTCCCCCGTTCAGATATCTTGATACAGTACTTTTTGCCACACCGGACATCTGGGCTATATCATTTATTGTCAGTTTTTTTTCCAAATTATTTTCCCCCATAGCGTCTATTTCGAACCTGCTTATAATACAGAGAACCTGCCAGTGACAGCTTCTTCCGGACACATGCCGATTCAAAATGTCTTAATATGTATTATACTCTTCTTTGAAATTTCCTGTCAAATTATCTCCTGTCCGAAATAGATGATTCACACAAAGATTTTCAAGGGTTTGCGGAGAATTTAATAACAAAATTTCTACTTTTTACAATATTCATATATATTAAATGGTTCTTTTCTTTATATTGAAACCAGATAATCCAAATCAATGCAATAGCAGAAATCCCCATTCCCACATAAAACATCGGATAGCTTTTTACAAAATAGCAGCCAATTGATAGTAGAAATAATACTGGCGTCATTATATAAATAATTGTCCCTCTAGAGCCTTTCTACTACAACTTTACAGCGTTTTTTATAAAATGCGATTCCATATGCGAGTATTTCGTTCCGTCCGTCCTCGCGTAATGTCTGGTCGTATCTTCGGTCTTTGATCTGTTCCAATGCCCTCTCGCATGCCTGATCCAGATTATTGAAAGAATTTGCATATTTCAACTCCATGATAATCCCTGCATCCGGATTCTTAGGTTTCACCAGAATATCCGCGAATCCATCTCCGGACTCTCTGTTCGATCTGACCGCCCAATCAGATTTGCTTTTCAGAATGCCAATCAAAATGCCATGATAGAATATTTCTTTTTCCTCATTCCGTGCCTTTGTATCCAGCACGCTGATTGTTTCCCCAAGGAACATCGTCAGTTCCTGTTCTATATCCTCTACTTTTCCTTCCAGAAATCCACAGTTGATTTTCTTTGTAGACGCCTGGTCATTTGCAACAACCCGGTCAAACCACTCCCGGATTTGAAGGACAAAAACTTCCAAGACTTCTTTATTTGGAATCACCAGCTTATACATTCCATTTTCAGACTCACCAAGCCGTGTGAGATATCCAGTTGTGAACAGTACACTCCACACATTTTCTGCGCTGTTATCAATCTCATCATAAGTCAGATCCAGCCGGATTCTCTTCTGGACAGCCTTTCCTGTAATCAACTGCTCGATTTCATCCCTGGTGGTCGTATCAGCCTTGTCTATAAAACGCTTCACAAGATCATTTCCACTGCTGTTGATCCAATACGCCTTTGGTTTTGCTTTTGAATCACTCATAAGATCATCGATGTAATTAATCACATCCCACGGACAGTAAATGTCCGCATTTCCAAAATGATACCCATCGTACCATTCTTTCATTTCTTCAAAATGGTCTTGTTGGTTGTAGGCTGCCAGAATCTTCTTGACGTCTTCAGTTGTAAATCCAAATTCTTCGTCATACTGAACATCATCGGCCGAATAAACTTTGAAGTTGTTCAGCCTGTAAAAATGCTTTCTTTTGACACACGAAGACAGCCTGTCAGTACAGCAAACTGCAGAAAACTGTTTGTTTTTAATGCCTGCCCGAATAAGCCTCGGATCAGCGATACCATTTCCTTATAATATCCATGCTGGAATGCTTTATCCAGAGGCACATCATACTCATCGATCAGAATAATGGCTTTCTGATCATAATGCTTATATAAAAGCTGTGCCAAAACTTTCAATGATGAAATCAAGAAACCTTTGTCTATACAATATTTCCCGTTTTGGATGATTGTGAAACCACGATACTGCTCCTTTTCTGTTTCAGAAAGTTTATCACTGTTTAATAAAAAAGGGAACCTTGCAGCCTCACTTCCAATGAGCTGAATTAATGCATTTTCAGCTTCATCATACGTCAACCCGTCAACATCTTTCATTGACAAAAATATCACTGGATACTTCCCCATATATTCTTCACAGAGTTTCTGATTCTCTGAAATATAAAGCCCCTCAAATAAGGTCTCATCTGTTCCTATTTCAAAAAAGTTCTTAAGCATGCTCATATTTAAAGTTTTTCCAAATCGGCGCGGTCTGGTAAAAAGGTTCACCTCGCCCCATTTTTGCAGAAGATGCTCAATAAGTTGTGTCTTATCTACATAATAAAAATGATTTTCTCGAATCTTCTTGAAATCATCAAAGCCAACTGGCAGTTTTTTTAAATTTTCCGTACAGATCACCTCCTCAATTGGTTATTATGAGTATAGCCTTTTTTTCAGTCGTCTGCAAGGTCTTATTTCTGTGTATCTATACATACCGCATGAACTGCGAATCGTTTGCTGCTATCATGATCAGTACAGGTGGACAGCGTCAGAATCTTATTGCTTGACTTTGGTCTGATCCCGGTATCAAAATCCGAATTTTTCACCATCTCGTCAATGAACGTCTGGTATTCTTCCCCCGGCTGATAACCGACTTTATATACATTTCCGCCAACTACTGCATCCTCATAGGAGAAGATCTGATAGCGGTAGGCAGTGCTTTCGGTA
>ENA-OQAZ01000405-OQAZ01000405.1-human-gut-metagenome-genome-assembly--contig:-NODE-405-length-24455-cov-4.898101_pt1 | contig 24455 bp, 35 predicted proteins | sample MGYA00242737_ERZ504531 | MGnify/ENA primary metagenome ERZ504531 (study PRJEB26092, sample SAMD00036244) | human gut metagenome | host: Homo sapiens | study: EMG produced TPA metagenomics assembly of... | reverse complement strand
TAAGGTTGGATTACTTTGTCTGGAGATCCTGTCGCTTTTAACAATACAAGTGCTGTCGATATTTGTTCTTGTGTGTACCTCATAATATATCAAGCATTACACAGTCCAACTTTTCGTCCGCATGCCCCATTTACACTAAAATTTAGTAGAATTATAACTAAGGTCATTCGACAAATATTTATTTATGGAAGGTGTGTATAAGTGGATATAGCATCTCTTTTAGGAGTAATTCTTGGTATCGGAATGGTTTTGTTCGGTATCATTCAAAATGGTGGGGTACCTGCATTATTAAACTTTCTTGATGCGCCCTCTGCAATTATCACGATAGGTGGTTCACTCTCGGCTGTGCTTTGCTCTAACAAGCTATCGGGCTTTATAGCCGGAATCAAGTCATTTGCACTTCCTTTTAAGGAAAAGAGCGTAGACCCTGGAGAGACAATAAATAAAATAATAGAGCTGTCAAATGTCAGCCGTAAGGAGGGACTTTTAGCCCTCGAGGAAGCTGCCGGCAGTATAGACGATGAATTCTTAAAGAAGGGTATTATGCTTGTAGTAGACGGTACGGATGCAGAGCTTGTGAGAGGCATTCTTGAAACAGATATGCTAAGCATGGAGGAACGTCATAAGAAAACAATTTCTTTCTGGGAATTCTGGGGAGAGCAGGGTCCTGCCTGGGGTATGATCGGTACACTTATCGGTCTTATCAATATGCTTAAAAACCTTGAGGATTCTTCAACAATAGGTCCGAATATGGCGGTTGCCCTTGTTACTACATTCTACGGTTCGCTTATTGCCAACTGGCTTTGCGCCCCATTTGCTAACAGCTTAAGGCTAACAATGAGCTTGAGCTCACTCTCAAGACTCTTATCATAGAAGGTCTGCTTTCCATTCAGGCGGGTGAAAACCCACGAGTTATTGAGGAAAAGCTCAAGTCCTTCCTTTCACCTGACAAGAGAGAGGCTCTCTCACCAGAAGGCGGAGGTGAGGAATAGTGGCGAAAAGGAGACCTGAGGATCCGCCAAAGGGAGCACCGGCGTGGCAGTCAACCTTCTCGGATCTTATGAACCTGCTTTTATGCTTTTTCGTGCTCTTGTTCTCTATGTCAACTGTTGACGCTGAGAAATTCCAGCTGGTCATTGCATCACTGACAAGCAGTGTTAGTGTTTTGCCGGGAGGCAGCACATCTATCGGTGATGGCAGGCTTGTTGGAGCAGGAGTCAGCCAGCTTGAGTTTTTGGATAAATATTACAATGATCTGCCAATTCCAAATCGACAACTGAAAGCACCACAGAGGGTGATGACAAGAATGCCGAAGAACAGTATGAGCAGATGGAGCTTTCTGAATCTGAAAAAATGTCAGAGCAGATAGAAAAACAGCTCGAAAACACTAGCTTACAGGATGCTGTGGAAGTGGATTTCAATGCACAGTACGTGCAATTGAGTCTGAATGGAGCCCTGTTGTTTGAATCGGGTAAGGCTGATGTAATGGAAGAGGCATATCCGGTAGTGAACAAGATTTCATCTATTTTAGCTGCATATCAGGATAATCTGATAGAGATTGAAGGGCATACTGATAATGTTCCGGTTTCATCACGTTCCAAGTATGAGAGTAATGATGTGCTTTCTATGTACAGAGCACTGAGCGTTGCAAATTACATCAGGGACAATACAAGCTTAAACCCTGCCCATATAAAGTCATCCGGAAGAGGAGACTATGATCCGGTTGCGGACAACTCTACTCCAGAGGGAAGGGCCAGGAACAGACGTGTAGAGATTAAGGTGTATAATTCTTACAATTCAGAGTTCAATACCAATTAATCCGGAAAGGAATGCATATGAAAAAGAATTTAATTTCAGTACTGATTTTAGCACTTTGTTTTGCAAACCTTGTGCTTACAGCACTGCTTATATTTACAATTATACCTGAGACAAAAAAGGCAAACAATCTGATAGACCAGGTGTGTGAGGCTATATCACTAGACTTAAACAGTGGCACTGCAACTAGTGGTTCACAGCTGCCGCAGGATCAGATTGTTGATTATGCACTTACAGCCGATGATGATACACTTACCTTCAATTTTGCCCCATCTGAGGATGGCAATACACATTATCTTGTTTGTGGCATATCACTTTCACTCAACAAAAAGAGTGACGGATATAAGACTACGGTGAGGATTTGTCCGCCAAGAAAAATGTTATCTTAGCAGACATTACAGACATAATAGGCGATTACACAATGGAACAGTACAACACCGATAAGAGTGCTGTTCATGATAAGATTCTCAAAACTCTCCAGAAGAAATTCGGAGCAGACTATATAGTAGATGTAAATATTGTATCTTCGCTTACCCAGTGATGATTTCTTTACAAATACTTATGCCGGTATTAAAACAGGCAGATATTTAATAATTTGGATACAGGTGGTGATTAACAGATGGGTGATGTTTTATCTCAGAGTGAGATAGACAATCTGCTCAATGCCCTAAGCAGCGGCGAGCTTGATGTAGATGAAATAAAAGAGAATAGTGAACAGACGGTGAAAGACTATGATTTCGCCCGCCCATCTAAGTTTTCAAAGGAACATCTAAGGACCCTTGAAATAATATTTGAGCATTATGGAAGGCTTCTTACAACAAACCTTCCCGTTTATCTGCGAAAGTCAGTGCAGGTAGAGGTGATGAATTCGGAGGCAGTTACATACTCAGAATTCACAAATGCGCTTTCAAATCCGGTGCTGCTTGGCATTGTCAACTTTGCGCCGTTGCATGGGAATATAATAGTTGAAATGGCTTCCGGTCTTGGATATGCTATTGTAGACCGTATGCTTGGCGGAAGGGGAGATTCTCTCGATAAGACGAGAGAATTTTCAGAGATTGAGCTTTTGATTATTGAGCGTATTTTAGTTATATGCATTAATCTGCTCCAGGACCGTGGCAGAATGTACTTGATATAAGCCCTCATTTAGAGCGAATTGAGACCAATTCCCAGTATGCTCAGATTATATCTCCCAGCGAGGTGATAGCTATTATCACTATGAATATAAAGATTGGTGATGTTGAGGGATTGATGAATATATGTCTGCCTTATATCACACTTGAATCTGTTATAGATAAGCTGAATACCAGATACTGGTATTCTAACATACAAAATCATGATGAAACCAACTATAGAAATGCCATAGAAAGCCTTATTCAAAAATCACAAATACCGGTCAAAGCGGTACTTGGCAAGAGTCTTATATCAGTAAAGGATTTTTCTACGCTTGTGCCGGGTGATGTAATAAGACTTGACACCAATGTGGATGATGAGTTGGACATTTATGTAGGAAATATCAAAAAGTTTACTGCACTACCTGGTTCTTCCGGTGATAAATATGCGGTAAGAATTACATCAGTAGTCAGAGAGGAGCAATAAATCATGGATGGAGTTTTATCGCAGGAGGAAATAAATGCATTGTTAAATAACAACGATGCGGCGGATTCGAGCGATGAGATATTGACAGAATCCGAAAAGGATGCGATTGGAGAGATTGCCAATATCAGTATGGGAACAGCTGCAACCACGCTGTTTTCACTTGTAAATAGAAGAGTAGAGATTTCTACTCCTGTTGTTTCTTTTTCAAATTGGGACAAAATTGTTGACGAGTATGAAAAACCGTGTGTGTTTATCAAAATCGGATACACACAGGGGTTAAATGGAAGCAATATTCTCGTACTCAAAGAAAAGGATGTAAAAATTATAACCGACCTTATGATGGGTGGAGATGGAACGAATATAAATGGTGAGATTGGAGAGCTGCACCTTAGTGCTATCAGTGAGGCAATGAACCAGATGATGGGTTCTTCCGCCACATCTCTTTCGTCTATGCTCAATCGTACTATCGATATCAGCCCTCCTATCGCAGAGGTTGTTGATTTAAAAAACACCTTAAACGAGGGTGAAATTGACAGCTTCCTGTCTGAAGAGTTTGTAAAGATTTCCTTCCATATGGAGATTGGGGATCTAGTAGACAGCGAGATAATGCAGCTTTACCCACCGGCATTTGTAAAGGAAATGTGTAAGGGGGTATCTCAGAATATGGAGCTTGATACACAAAGTGTGACAGAGGATGTTCCTCAAAGTTCAAACACCGCCACACAGCTGCGCCTATACAACAGCCACAGGATAGTGGCAGCATGAATAATGCTTCCGCAAACAGTCAGGGCATGATAAACGAAAATATGATGAATTCGAATATGAATAGTCAGAATATGATGAATCAGGGAATGATGAACCAGAATATGGGGGCACAAAATATGATAGGCAATCAGGTTAATGTACAGAACGCTCAATTCACCCCTTTTGGAGCCATGCCAAATCAGGTCTACCAGCCTGAAAACATTGATTTAATCATGGATGTTCCTCTTGAAGTGACAGTTGAGCTTGGACGCACCAAAAAATCCATTTCCGAAATACTCGATTTCGGTCCGGGCAAGATCATAGAGCTTAATAAGCTGGCAGGAGAACCGATAGATATTCTTGTAAATGGTAAATATGTAGCTAAGGGCGAGGTTGTTGTAATTGAGGAAAGCTTTGGTGTACGAATCACTGAGATAGTCAATTCAAAGATAAACACCGGAAAGACAAAATAGTTTCAGCTGACATTTAATCAATACTATGCAGAGGAATTAAAATGATATTAGCAGCAACATCACTGGACAGCTTTGTCCAGCTCATCACAGTTTTAATAATTTTTGTTTTTGTGCTTATCCTGACATATTTTACCACCAGATGGATGGCGGGTATCCAGAAGGGGCGAAGCTTTAATAAGAATCTTAGAATTATTGAAACAATAAGCGTCGGAAATAATAAGATGATCAGTATTGTTGAGGCAGGTACAAAATATATCGTTGTTTCAATCGGAAAGGATGATGTGAATTATCTCACCGAGCTTAAGGAGGAGGAATTAAAGGATTTATCATTTAAGGATCCTCAAAGCATGATGCAGAATCCGGAATCCTTTTCAGCAATTATGGATAAATTGAAAGAAAAGTACAGTAACAGGAGCAGACATGAATAGATTCATGAAGAAATTCAAGGCTGTATATTGCAATGCATCATTTATTTTTGCAATTGCAGTCCTTATGGTAACAATTTCATTATGCATATTTTATCCTGACAGTGTAAATGCAAGTCAGAGCCCCTCACCATCCGGTGATATCAGTACAAATGATGTGACAAACGATTTGGATGACGTTAAAAGTCTTGACAGTGGTGACAAGGATTTAGCCGATGCCACCTCTGACAGCACAAATGGTCTGAACATATATTACAACAATGAGTCAGGCTCTCTGTCCACACCTGTCAGGATGTTTTTGGTGCTTACAGTATTATCTTTAGCACCTTCTATTCTCATCATGCTGACTTCTTTTACAAGAATTATTATCGTACTGCATTTTGTCAGAACAGCTATCGGTACCCAGACAGCACCACCTAATCAGGTCCTTGTCGGTTTGGCTTTGTTTTTGACACTTTTTATTATGTGCCGACTTTTTCACAGGTAAACGAAAAGGCTATAAAGCCCCTTGATGAGGGTAAAATCACCCAGCAGGAGGCTATAAAGGAGGCTGAGGGACCATTCAGGGAGTTTATGTATGGGCAGACACAGACTAAGGACATAAAGCTGTTTGTGGATATCTCAGGAGATGAGTACGATGACTATGATGATGTACCTTTTACAACACTTGTTCCGGCCTTTATACTTAGTGAGCTTAGAACAGCCTTTATATTAGGCTTTTTAATATACATTCCGTTTATAGTAATAGATATGGTTGTTTCATCAGTGCTAATGTCAATGGGTATGATGATGCTTCCACCGACAACCATCTCGATGCCGTTTAAGGTACTTTTGTTTATCCTTGCGGATGGCTGGGATCTGGTTATTGGTAATCTGGTCAAGACGTTTTACTAGGAGGTGTACATATGATTACCCAGGAAGCTGTTTTGGATATTGCCAGAGAGGCAATTTATACTACAATCATTACATCAGCTCCGCTTTTGCTTATTTCGCTGATTGTCGGACTTATAGTCAGTATATTTCAGACAGTTACGTCAATTCAGGAGCAGACACTTACATTTGTGCCAAAAATAATTGCAATTTTTCTTGTGATGATGCTCTGTGGCTCATGGATGCTCGACACTATGTCCGGATTTATGACTGATTTGTGGTCCAAATTCAGTTATTATATAAGCATGGGATAGGATGATATATGATTAATTATTCTTTTTCTATTGCAAATTTTGAATATTTTTTGCTGATTCTGGTGCGTATTGCATCATTTGTGTACATAGCTCCGTTTTTTGGAGATAATGCGGTTCCGGCACGTGTCAAGACCGGCTTATCAGCCTTTGTTGCTTTGTTTATGTACAATATCATAGAAAGACCACAGCTTTCCTATGTCAGTGCAGTAGGTTTTGCTGTACTGGTCGTAAAAGAAGGAATTACAGGACTGCTCATAGGTTTTGCGGCCAATATATGTAATTCCATTGTTATTTTTGCGGGAAATCTGATTGATATGGATATAGGTCTGTCCATGGCAACAGAATTCAATCCATCGATGAATTCAGAGACAACAGTTACAGGTAATTTCTACTATTACGTAGTTCTTGTCCTGCTTCTTGTATCTGATATGCACACATATCTTATAAGGGCAGTTTGTGACTCCTTTTCAGTTGTACCGCTTGGAGGTGCACAGTTTCAATTTGACAATATGCTCTCTACCATGACTAAGTATATGGGCGATATGTTTGTAATAGGCTTCAGGATATTTCTTCCGGTCTTTGCGTGCATGATGATAATGAACTGTATACTGGGAATCATGGCAAAGGTTGCGCCTCAGATGAATATGTTCTCTGTAGGTATCCAGTTAAAAATTATAGCAGGATTTATTGTATTATTTTTGATAGTATATCTAATTCCGAACATTGCTAATTTTATTATTACAGAAATTAAGACTATGGTGGTTTCGATAATTGATGGAATGTACTGACAGTTTAGATGAATTTTCCAAATTGCATACAGTGTTGTGCTACAATCTGCAATGGTTTGCACAGGATGGCGAGGGCGGCGAGAAAACAGAGCCGGCAACTGAAAAGAAGTTAAAGGATGCCAGGGAAGAGGGCAAGGTAGCAAAAAGCAAGGAGCTTACAGCTGCCTTTGATCTTATAGTGCTGTTTTTAGTATTAAAGATATTTATATCCTTTGTAGGGGGCAATCTGATTGGATTGTTTTCTACTGTATATAAAAAAATGCCTGACTTTTTAAAGGAGTCACAGGAGCAGATTTCATCTGTTTCGGTCACACATTATTTAAATAATGTAATACTTCAGTTTTTACTGACTGTGCTGCCGTTTTTTGCTTTCGGAGTTGTAATCACGATTCTCGTGAGTATCATCCAGGTTGGATTTAAAATATCCACTAAGCCTATGGCTCCAAAGCTTAGCAAGTTTAATCCCATAAACGGATTTAAGAGGATACTGTCAAAGGACTCCATCTTTGAGCTTCTTAAGTCTGTACTAAAGGTAGGAATCATTATGTATGTGGCTTATTCCTCTGTTAAATCACATCAGAATGATATATTTATACTCTATGAGCTTCCGCTCAAACAGGCAATAGTACTGATTGGTGATATCATCATAAATACCGGTCTTAAGATCAGTATTGTCTATATGATAGTCGGTATTGCTGACTTTGCTTACAATAAGCACAAGTTTAACAATGATATGAAGATGACCAAACAGGAGGTCAAGGATGAGTTTAAAAATACAGAGGGAGATCCGGCCATTAAGGGTCAGCAGCGTAAACGTATGCAGGAGGCTTCACAGCGAAGGATGATGCAGGATGTGCCAAAGGCTGATGTTGTCATCACCAACCCTACTCACTTTGCTGTTGCAGTAAAGTACGATGCTCAAAAAAATGATGCTCCGGTAGTGGTCGCAAAGGGTCAGGATTATGTGGCGCAGAAAATAAAGGAAATAGCAAGAGACAATAATATCCATATAGTCGAGAATAAACCTCTTGCACGAATGCTCTTTCACAATGTGGATCTTGGAGCTGAGATACCGCCTGAGCTTTATCGTTCAGTTGCGGAAATACTTGCCATGATTTACAAGGAAAATAATTAGATTAATTTATTATTATAAAACAAAAAGATAAATACGGACTTTATATATGCAGTCCGTGATTTAACGGAAAGGAGGAATAGAATATGTTAAAAAAGACAGATTTAGGTGTTGGATTATATCTGTTATGTGCTGTTTTGTTTTTTATCATACCTATTCCATCCTTCCTGTTAGATGTTATGCTTGCATTCAACCTTTCAATAGCACTCATCATTCTTTTTAAGGTGCTTTTTGTAAAAGAAGTGCTTGATATGTCATTTTTCCCGACACTATTACTGTTTACGACTATATTCAGGATTTCACTTAATGTCTCATCTACCAGGCTTATTTTATCAACCGGAAACCCGGGTGTGGTTGTAAATGTGTTTGGTCAATTCGTTGGTGGAGGTAATTTAGTCATCGGTGCAATCGTTTTTATAGTGCTCATTATCATCCAGTTTGTTGTTATCAACAAGGGATCTGAGCGTGTTGCTGAGGTAACTGCACGATTCACGCTCGATGCTATGCCCGGCAAACAGATGGCTATTGATGCGACTTAAACACAGGAGCCATCACTGACAAGGAAGCCAAGGCTCGCCGTGATAAAATCCAGAAGGAGTCAAGCTTCTACGGAGCTATGGATGGTGCTACAAAGTATGTAAAGGGAGATGCAGCAGCCGGTATTATTATTACACTTATCAACCTGGTTGGAGGCACCATAATGGGTGTTATGTTCCAGGGGCTTGATGCAAATGAGGCTATACAGAAGTTTGGCCTGCTCACAATCGGAGACGGACTTGTTTCACAGATACCGTCTTTACTTATATCTCTTTCGACCGGTATTCTTGTCACAAAAGGCTCCAATGAGAATGATTTTTCAGGAGAGCTTTTAGGCCAGCTCTTTGGCACAGCCAAGGTGCTTTATATTGTATCAATTGTACTTGTGGTTTTAGGTATACTCACACCTCTTCGCAATGAGTGGTGGCTCTTTATTGGGCTTGCGGTGGCTTTTTTTGTAACAGGTAAAAATCTGGATAAAAAAAGCCGGTATTGAGAGCATAGAGGATGAGACCGCACAGGCTGAAAGCGATGCCGAGGAAATACGAAAACCCGAAAATGTCGTTTCACTGCTGCAGGTTGACCCTATTGAGCTTGAGTTTGGCTATGGTATCATTCCTCTTGCAGATGTAAATCAGGGAGGGGATCTGCTTGACCGAGTTGTAATGATAAGGCGACAGATTGCTTTAGAGCTTGGAACTGTCGTACCTATCATACGATTAAGGGATAATATACAGCTTAATCCTAATCAGTATATCATCAAGATAAAGGGCATACAGGTAACAGAAGGTGAGATACTTTTTGATCACTACATGGCTATGAATCCGGGCTATGTGGAGGAGGAGATAACAGGTATTCCTACATTTGAGCTTCATTCCATCTTCCGGCCATATGGATTACGGAAAGCCAAAGAGAGCGTGCTGAGAGTCTTGGATATACAGTTGTAGATCCGCCATCGATTATAGCTACTCATCTGACTGAGGTTATCAGATCTCATATTGCAGAGCTTCTCACCAGACAGGATGTACAGAATCTGGTCAACAATCTCAAGGAATCAAATCCTGTCATTGTGGACGAACTCATACCAAAGCTGCTTGGTCTTGGTGAGATTCAGAAGGTGCTTCAGAATCTTTTGAGCGAGGGAATTTCTATTAGGGATCTGCTTACAATTTTTGAGACGCTTGCCGATCACGCACAGACCACCAGGGATACAGATGTACTTACGGAATACGTGCGCCAGGGCTTAAAGAGAGCTATATCAAGTAAGTATTTTCCTGCAAATGAGACCACAAGTGTCATCACACTTGACCCTGCTGTGGAGCAGGAAATTATGTCATCTGTTAAACAGACAGAGCAGGGCTCTTACCTTTCTCTTGATCCTGACAGGATAAAGGCTATTATCAAATCTGTTGAAACAGAAATTGGTAAGTTGGAAAGTTTGGGAAAGAGTGCTATTATTATTACATCTCCAATTGTTAGAATGTACTTTAAGAAAATGACTGAGGATTATTTCAAGGATCTCATTGTGTTATCCTACAATGAGGTTGAATCAAATGTTGAGCTTCAGTCGGTAGGAATGGTGACTGCATAAATGACTATTAACAAATTCACTGGAAAAACAAAAGAAGAAGCAATTGAATGTGCAAAGCAGGCCTTTGGTCCAAATGCTGTGATTATGAATATCAAGGAGATTAAGCCAAAGGGATTATTTGGTATATTCAAAAGCTCAACATATGAGGTGACTGCGGCTATGGATGAAAAAAAACAGACACAGACAATAACGACCTCGCAGCTTGCAAGGACTACACTCCCGGGTAAAATTGATTACAAGGCAGATGAAGAAATAAAGATGCCTTCATTCGCCCCAAAATCTGCATCTGAGACCTTAAAACCTACACCTGCACCGGCAGCCCCAAAGGCGGCTGAACAGACCAGCGATATTGAACAGGAAATCAAGGAGCTTGATTCCATTGCCAAAATGATGGAAAGCACATTTGATAAACCTCAAAATAAGGAGCCTTCAAAGCCTCAAAGTGCACAGGAACTTAAATTTGTCCGCATTTTATACAAGACACTGCTGGATAATGAGGTGGATGAGAAATATATCAACCAAATTCTTGATGAAATCGAGAAATTCCTACGTCCCGGTAACAGTCTCGATGTGATTTTATCAAATGTATACCAGAAACTCATTTTAAGATTTGGTCAGCCTGAAACTATAAAGGTAAACGGCAAAAAACCAAGAGTTGTTTTCTTTGTCGGACCGACAGGCGTTGGCAAGACAACCACAATTGCTAAAATTGCTTCAAAATTCAAGGTTAATTATAATAAAAATATCGCATTTATCACTGCTGATACATACAGAATAGCTGCAACAGACCAGTTACGTACATTTGCAAATATTCTGGATACACCTTTGTCTGTCATTTATACTGCCACAGAGTTAAATAGTGCGGTGGCTGAATATGAGCAGGCAGATGTGATTTTTGTTGATACAGCGGGCTTTTCACACAAGAACGAGACACAGCGGAATGATATGAGAGCACTTCTTGCAGGTCTATCACCTGAATATGAGAAGTCGGTATATCTCGTCTTAAGTGCTACAACCAAGTACAGGGATCTTATATCTATAATTGATTCCTATAAGGATATTGACGATTACAAGCTGATATTTACAAAGCTTGATGAAACCTCATCATATGGCAATTTGTTAAATATAAAGCTATACTCTGATGCCGGTATATCATATGTCACGAATGGACAAAACGTTCCGGATGATATAGAGGTATTTGATACACAAAAGATTGTCAAACAATTACTCGGAGGCAGACAATAATGGACCAGGCACAGCAGCTTAGAAATGTTATTAAGCAGCGTAATCAAAATTATATAGAACCGGCCCGTGTTATTACCATTACAAGCGGCAAGGGTGGTGTAGGCAAATCCAATACCTCTGTCAATCTGGCAGTCTGGCTCAGCAGACTCGGAAAGAGAGTAATTATTTTTGATGCTGATTTCGGTCTTGCCAATGTCGAAGTGATGTTTGGTGTTATTCCTAAGTATACTCTTGCTGATGTAATATATGAAAACCAGACTATAAAGAGCATCATCTCAAACGGACCTTTGGGCATTGATTTTATTTCAGCCGGCTCAAGTGTTGTAGGGCTTAATAATCTAAACCACAAACAGATTCATTTCATTGTCTCTGCAATAAATGAGTTGAACAGTATGTATGATTTTATCATAATTGATACCGGTGCAGGAGTGTCTGAACAGGTCATGGAATTTGTTGCGGCCAGCAACGAAATTGTGTTGGTTACAACCCCGGAGCCTACCTCAATCACCGATTCATATTCATTGCTTAAAGCACTGTATAAGAGACCTGATTTCGATCCGTCAAAAGTATGCATACGCGTTATATCCAACAGGGCTGCGTCAAAAGAGGATGGCAGTATAGTGTTCAACAAGATTAATTCCGTTGTTATGCAGTTCTTAAACGGAAGTCTTGAGTATCTGGGATATGTGCCGTCTGATGCAATGGTTGAAAAGGCTGTCAGGCAGCAGAAGATACTTTCAATTTATGATCCGACCTCAAAGGCTGCACGGTCATTTGAAGAAATTGCAAAAAGACTTTTGGATAATGAATCTGCTGCTTTGGATGAGAAAAGAACAATCTCACATGTTTTTTCAAATTTTTTTAACAGAAAGCAATAGTTAATTTAAGAGGAAGACATATGGAATATACAAGTTTGATTTTTCCGGGTGACAAAATTGATATCTTTGCATCCGGTTTATCCGATAACAGCACATCATATAAGAGCAGCTTTTCTGACAAGCTAACAGACAGCATGTGGGAAATAACTATGCCTGTTGACAGTGCAGAGTGGTTTTATTTCAGCTTGGTACGCAATTTGACTTTATAATATACACACAAAACAAAACTATACTAAAAAGCTCTGCTATAGTCAGACGGCGTTATCGTAAGGAAAATATGTATTTTCTTGCTATAGAGCTTATAAATAATCTGGAAAAGATACAAAGACGTCAGTTTTTCAGACTTCCATGTACTATAGACATGAATTTTTATGAAGTCAGATACGATGATAAAGCTGAGAGTGAGCTTGAGTTTTGCAAAAAGATATATAAGAATCATGCAATCAACAGCGAAAATATGAATACTGTCAAATCGGTTATCCTTGATATAAGCGGAGGAGGCATCAGATTTTCTCTAAGCACCCCTCTTGAAGAAGGTACATATTTTATGGCTCAGTTTTCTTTAGCACTTGAGGAGTGTACACAACAATTCAATATAGTTTGTAAGGTAATAAACTGTACTCAGTCTTTTGACAATGCAGACAGATATTTTGCACGTTCAAAGTTTATTTTCGACCGCATGACAGAACGGGAGAAAATAGTCAGATTTGTGTTTGAAGAAGAAAGACGCATAAGACGAAGAGAAATGGAGTAATAATATGAAGTCTAACATTTTAATAGTTGATGATTCTGCACTACTGAGAAGGGTTGAATGTGATATAATCAATTCAGACAATAAATTACAGGCAACTGATACATGTAAGGATGGAATGGAAGCACTTGAAAAGCTCCGTACACAAAAGTACGATGCTGTTATTCTTGATATAAATATGCCGAGGATGAATGGTCTTGAGGTGCTTTCACATCTGCAGAAGGAGAGCATAAAAACACCTGTTGTGGTGGTAAGCACTCTAACCATCGAGGGAGCAGATGAAGCTATCAAATCTTTAGAGCTTGGTGCCTTTGATTTCGTCACAAAACCAAACAATATCATAGAGGCAAAGGGAAACCAGTTTAAGGAAACTCTGCTCAGGGTTGTGTATGCAGCCGTTAGAATCACACCTGCTCATAGTGCTTCACGCAATCTCACAGTTGTTGAGAAGAAAGCCGGTGCTATTGTAAACAAACACAAGGCAGCCGGCAGTAATAAAATAGTAGCAATTGCATCATCTACAGGTGGTCCAAAGGCACTGCAAAGTGTAATACCGTTTCTTCCGGCTGAACTTTTGGCACCGGTTGTCTTAGTACAGCATATGCCTGCCGGCTTTACAAAGAGTATGGCTGAGCGCTTAATGAGCTAAGTCAGGTTCAGGTGAAGGAGGCTTCAAACGGTGAGGTGCTTAAAAACGGAGTAGTGTATATAGCTCCGGGCGGTACACATATAGCTATAAAGAAATCAGGTGCTTCACATGTTATATCATTTAATGATATGCCACCTATCGGCGGACTCAAGCTTGTGCCAATATCATGTTTGATTCACTGACATCCTCTAATTATGATGAGGTTGTATGTGTGGTACTCACAGGTATGGGGGCAGACGGCACGAATGGCATTCTTTCACTTGGCAAATCAAAGCTATCTATGTCATTGCACAGGACGAGAAATCAAGTGTTGTGTATGGCATGCCAAGAGCCATCTATGAGGCAGGTGTGGTTGATGAAGTCGTTACACTATCAGATGTTGCCAAAGCAATCACAAAAAATGTGGGGGTAAAATAAAATGGATGTTAGCCAGTATCTAGATATTTTTATTGATGAAAGTTCGGAGCATATTCAGACATTGTCTGACTGTATCATGACTCTTGAGCAGGAGCCGGAAAACAAAGACACTATAAATGAGATTTTCCGTGCTGCCCACTCCTTAAAGGGTATGGCAGGTACAATGGGCTTTAAGCGCATGCAGCACCTTACACATGATATGGAAAATGTATTTCAGGAGGTCAGAAGCGATAAAATTAAAGTTGACAGCTCAATGATTGATCTGCTCTTTAAGTGCCTTGACGCTATAGACAGCTATGTTGAAAATATTAAATCCACATCTGATGAGGGTACTGATGATAATGAGGTTATCATAAAGGAACTCAACGATTTTATTGCAAAAGCAAACGGACAGACTGTAAGCAAACAGGCTGAGCCTCAAGAAAAGGCTGCTGAAGCTGAAACAAAGGATTCATCAGATGCATCTGACAGTGCACTTGATACAATTGAACTGACAGACAACGAGAAAAAATTAATTGACGAGGCAATTTCAGCAGGCCTTAAAATATACGGCATGACAGTTACCGTAGCAAGCGACTGTCTGCTCAAAGCAGCAAGAGCTTTCCTTGTTTTCAAGGCAGTTGAGGAGCTGGGACAGATTCTGGTTTACAGACCAAGCTCACAGGATATTGAGGATGAGAAGTTTGATTTGTCATTCAGCTTTTATGTTGCATCAGGTGAGGGTTTTGATAAATTGGAGCATGCAGCTTCCAACGTATCTGAGATTGATAAGGTTGAGGGAAAAGAAATCACCGAGTTTCACCTGGAGGGTGAAGCAGAGCAGACAGCACAGGCTTCTGAAGAGACAAAAAAGGCAGATAAGGAAGAAAAAGAGGGAAAGACTCCTGCTGCAAAGACAGAATCTTCAAAGCCAAAAACTGCAAATAACTCTCAAAAGCAGGCTGTTTCTCATAAAAAAGCTACTACAAGCCGAACAGTCAGAGTAGATATCGAAAAGCTTGATATGCTTATGAATCAGGTGTCTGAGCTTATTATTGCAAAGAACTCTCTTGTAGCCATGAGCTCATCTGATGGAGAAAACAATAATAACCAGTCATTCCATGAACAGATTGAATATCTGGAAAGAATTACGACCAATCTCCATGAGTCTGTCATGAAAGTACGAATGGTTCCTATTGAAAGTGTTACACAGAAATATCCTAGAATGATAAGAGATCTGTCTCGTACTCTGAATAAGAAGATGAATCTTGTCATAACCGGTGAAGATACCGAGCTGGACCGTACAGTTGTGGATCAGATTGGAGATCCTCTGCAGCATCTGCTTAGAAACAGTGCTGATCATGGACTTGAAAGCAATGAGGTCAGACTTGAGCGTGGAAAGCCAGAGGTAGGTACTATTTTCTTAAATGCATACCAGGAGGGCAACAATGTTGTCATAAAGGTCGGAGATGATGGAAACGGAATCGATACCGAAGCCGTAAAGAACAAGGCTATCGAGCGTGGCATAGTCACAGCTGAACAGGCTGAAAATCTATCTCAGAAGGATATCATCAACTTCCTTTTTATGCCAAGCTTTTCAATGGCAAAACAGATTACCGATATCTCCGGACGAGGAGTTGGTCTTGATGTTGTTAAATCCGGCATTGAACAGCTGGGTGGTGATGTATCGGTTTCAACCGAGCTTGGTAAGGGTACTACATTTACTGTACGTCTTCCTCTTACTCTTGCAATCATTCAGGCTCTCATGGTAGAGATCCGTGATGAAATATATGCCATTGCGCTCGGCTCTATCTCAAATATAGAGGATATTCCTGTGAAGGATATCAAATATGTACAGGCTAAGGAAGTTATTCACCTGCGTGGAAGCGTTATTCCAATCATCCGCCTCGATAAGATGCTGGACATTGAGCCAAAGGAGCAGGAGCCGGATCATCTTACTGTAGTGATTGTCCAAAAGGGAGATCAGCAGGCAGGTCTTGTGGTTGACAATCTCATTGGACAGCAGGAGATTGTAATCAAGTCTTTAGGAAAATACATAAACGGCAACAAGCTTATCAGCGGAGCGACAATACTTGGAGATGGTGATGTAGCTTTGATACTTGATGTAAATACACTTATGTAATGGAGGGGAAGTACATGCCAGAAAATGAATTTGATATACAGGAAAAAGAAACAAAGCAATATATTTCAGTCAAAATAGGCGAAGAAAAATTCGGAATTGATATTGGCTATGTTGATAATATTGTCAGAATGCAGAAGATTACAAGAGTGCCAAAGGCGCAGAAGTACTTTAAGGGTATCATAAATCTGCGTGGTGATATCGTTCCGGTAATGAGTGCCCGCATAAAAATGGGACTGGACGATGATGTATATACATCATCAACCAGAATAATTATCCTAAAGCTTGAAGAAAAGGGTGAGATAGGTCTTATTGTCGATGAAGTTTGTGAAGTTGTCACACTTGTGGTTGATGAAATAGATAAGCCTAATATAGATGCTTCATCTACAGGCAAGGAACTGTTCATAAACGGTATAGGTAAAAACGGAGATGAACTGATTTCTCTGTTTGAAATAGGCTCAATAGTCTCAGATAAGGACGCTAACTGATTTGCAGCAATGTATAGTGAGGTATAAAAGCCTCACTATATAAGTTTTAACAAATAAAAGGGTGAATACAATGAGTGAATTTTCTTTAGATAATGTCAATTCGATGTATATGGATGTCCTTAAGGAAATCGGAAATATAGGTGCCGGCAATGCCACGACAGCGATTGCCGGCATGCTTGGCACTACCATGAAAATGGAAGTTCCAAGAGTTCTGTTAATGGATGCGACAAAGCTTGGAGATGCCATATGTCCGGAAGAAGAGACAATAGTGGGTATATTTCTTGAGGTTACCAACGATATCTCCGGCAGTATGATGTTTCTCATGAAGCTTCCAGCAGCACACTTTCTGGTAAACAAGCTGATGGGCAGACCACAGGACTATAACGAGCCGTTTGATGAGATGGATTTATCTGCATGAAGGAGATTGGCAACATAATAGCAGGCGCATATTTGTCAGCGCTTTCAACTATGACAAATCTTAAAATACTACCTTCCATTCCGTATATTGCTGTAGATATGGCTGCTTCCATATTAAGTGTGCCGGCAATTCAGTTTGGACAATATGGTGACAATGCACTTTTTATAGAGACGGAGTTTGGTGATGATATAATGATGAACGGATACTTTATCCTTATGCCTGATCCGGATTCATATGATAATATTTTATCGGCTTTAGGAATTAGTTTTTAGTATTTAGGAGAATCCATATGGCAAGTACTATTAAAGTATCAATGGCAGACCTTAAGGTTGCCAAAGCCCCTGATTCTCTGACCACACTTGGGCTTGGTTCATGCATAGGGCTCACCCTTTATGATCCGGCTTCAAAAATCGGTGGGCTTGTACACTATATGCTGCCTGACAGCACCAAACTTAGAAATAACACAAATATAGCCAAGTTTGGCGATACGGGAATTAGGGAACTTTATAATCAAATGATAAAAAATGGCGCGAATCCCAGACGAATGGTTGCAAAGATTGCCGGTGGAGCTAAGATGTTTGAGATGTCAGGCAATTCTACAATCGGAAATGTTGGCGATCGCAATACCGATATGGCCAGGCACGTGCTTGCAGAGCTGAAAATTCCTCTGAAGGCACAGGATACCGGTCTTAATTACGGAAGAACTGTTATACTTGACTGTGAAACCGGTGACTATATCATCAAAGCAGTCGGAAAAGAGCAAAAGGTGATTTAACATGAAGAATAATTTATTACCATCTCTTGTTATGCTTTTAGCCGGCTTAGTATGCAGTATTATATCCCTGCGGCAGGGCGTTGATCTGATGAGCTTTACAACAAGACTTTTAACTGTGCTTGTAGTATTCTATATAATCGGAGCGATACTTAAAGTAATCTTAAGCTGTGCATTTAAGGCAATGGAAGACAGGCAAAAGAAAGCTGAAGCGGCCGAAGCAAAGACTGATGATTCCGAAGTCTTTGATAATGATAATGACAATGATAAGCCAATTAGCTAGCTGCAGAATAATATACTGGTAAACAGGGGGCATAATGAAAGCTATAGAAAAGGAAAAGCTGTGGGAGGAATATCAAAAGAATCCCACTCCCAAGCTACGGGAACAGCTCATAATAGAATATGCACAGCTGGTCAGGCTTGTGGCAGGACGCCTCAGCATGTATCTTGGGCATAATGTGGAATATGATGACCTGGTAAGCTATGGGATATTTGGCCTCATTGATGCCATAGACAAGTTTAATCTTGAAAAAAATGTCAAGTTTGAGACATATGCAAGCCTTAGAATCCGTGGAGCCATACTTGATCAGATCAGGAAAATGGACTGGATTCCAAGAACAGTCAGACAAAGACAAAGGAAAATAGACGAGGCAATAAAGAACATTGAACTTCGTACCGGCAAAACAGCAAATGACGCAGACCTCGCAAAGGAGCTTTCTATCTCGGAGGATGAGCTTTGCAGCTGGCAGTCGCAGCTTAAAGTAACAAATGTTGTATCTCTCGATGAATTTGATGAGTCAGGACCTGAGCCTGTCATGGATGCTGCACATAATTCACATTATGCACAACCGGAGGAGATTGTTACACAGGAAGAGCTGAAAACAATGCTTGTTAAGTCGCTTGACAATCTGACCGAGAAGGAGCGCAGGGTTATTGAATTATATTATTATGAGGATCTTACCCTTAAAGAAATAAGCAATATCCTCGAGGTTTCAGAATCAAGAGTATCACAGCTTCACACAAAGGGACTGATTAAAATGCGTAAGGTCATGGCCCTTATATGAATATACTTACAAACGCATAAGAGGGCAGAGGTTTATATGACAACATTAGAAATAACTCTCATCATCATAGGTGTTGTTTTCCTTATAGGAAGCTTTATGGTAAATGACAAGCTTTCACATAAAGATTTGGATAAAATAGCCGATATGAGTGCTGAGGAACTAAAAATAATAACTGAAAAAGAAGTGACTGCCGCCAAAAAGGACTTAAGCGATGCCTTGGACGAGGAAATAACACAAAAGCAGGATGAGACAAAGCGAAGTCTTGAAAAGGAAGCAAATTCCAAAATAATGGCGATAAATGAATATTCTGATACAGTGCTTGATTCGATAAACAAGGCACATAATGAAATAATGTTTTTATACAGTATGCTAAATGACAAGCATGATGAGCTTACACGGCTTTCAGGCGATATAGATAAAGCATCATCAAGACTCAGAAGCTCCTTCGAGCCGCTTTCTGCAGACTCTGCAAAGAGGGCTGAAAAACCGTCTGTAGCCGTGCAAAAGCCGGCAGAACCTAAGTCTGGCACAATGCAGCAGGATACAAAGCCTGACATGAAGCAGATGACAGGTATAGATATTTCAGGTATCATTAAAACACAGCCTGCTTCAGCAGCCCCTGCGTCAAAGGCAGGTGCAACATCTACAACAGGTACAGCGGCCTCTGTATCAGTCAAGGCATCAGATGCTGCTTTTGGTACGCCCGCAGGCAGCAGCGCAAATGCTGATGTAATAAATCACACACATGAAATCCTTAAGCTTTATAAATCGGGCAAGAGCAATGTAGAGATAGCAAAGCTTTTGTCTCTTGGTACCGGCGAGGTAAAGCTTATAATAGATTTATATAAAGAGGGCAAATAAAGTGAGATTAAAATACTATTTGCGTGGACTTGGATTAGGCATTATTTTTGCGGTAATCATTATGATGATTGGTTTTCACGGCAATAAGCAGTCCATGTCTGATACAGAAATAATAGAAAAAGCCAAAACACTCGGTATGGTTGAAGCAAAGAATATTTCCGGGACAGTCGCAGACGAATATAATAGTGAAAAAACTGACTCCTCTGCTACAAACTCAGATGCTTCTTCCCAAAAAGCCGAAACTGAACAGGATAGTCAGATGCAGGACAGCCAAACAGCACAGGAAGATACACAGCAGGAAGATACACAGCAGGAAGCAGCGCAGCCGGCAGCGGATGCAAAGCAGGAGACTGTAGAGCCACAGGATGCTGTTACAACATACACAATTTCAGTAACAAGTCAGGATACATGTCGCACCATTGCAGAAAAGCTTAAAGCTCTCAATCTGGTGGATGATGCTGAACAATTTCGTATATATATGGGACAAAAGGGTGCTGATCATTTTATAGCAGATGGTGAGCACGTTATTCCACAGGGAGCATCGTACGATGATATAATCACTATTCTGACACAGAAATAAATATTTTGCTTGCATATAAGCCTTTGGTATGTTATAATTCCAAAGGCTTAAATACTATAAAGCACGTGTGCGGATGATCGCCGGTGCCGGATAACGCTTACCGGTGGCTGATCTAATTGGAAACACACGGAAGATTAATAACCAAACGGAGGTAAATAAAATGAGCGTAATTTCAATGAAACAGTTACTCGAGGCAGGTGTTCATTTTGGACATCAGACAAGAAGATGGAACCCTAAAATGGCTCCTTACATCTACACAGAGCGTAATGGTATCTACATCATCGACTTACAGAAGTCTGTAGGAAAGGTTGATGAGGCATATGATGCTGTATCTGATATCGCTGCTCAGGGTGGTACAATCCTTTTCGTAGGTACAAAGAAGCAGGCTCAGGATGCAATCAAGACTGAGGCAGAGCGTTGCGGTATGTACTATGTAAACGAGAGATGGTTAGGTGGAATGCTTACAAACTTCCGCACAATCGAGAGCCGTATTGCAAGACTTAAAGCTATCGAGACAATGTCAGAGGATGGCACATTCGATGTTCTTCCTAAGAAGGAAGTTATCGCACTCAAGAAGGAGTGGGAGAAGCTCGAGAAGAACCTTGGTGGAATCAAGGATATGAAGAGAATTCCTGATGCAATATTTGTAGTAGATCCTAAGAAGGAGCGTATCTGTATCAAAGAGGCTCAGGCACTTGGAATCACTCTTATAGGTATTGCTGATACAAACTGCGATCCTGACGAGTTAGATTATGTTATCCCAGGAAACGATGATGCTATCAGAGCTGTCAAATTAATCGTATCTAAGATGGCAGACGCTGTTATCGAGGCAAAGCAGGGAGCTGAGGAAGAGGTTACTGCTGAGGAAGCTTCTGACGAGACAGTTGAGGAATAAAACACATTAATATCGGAGGATAATCAAATGGCTATTACAGCAGGTATGGTAAAAGAACTGCGTGAAATGACAGGCGCAGGTATGATGGACTGCAAAAAGGCTTTAACTGAGACAAACGGTGATATGGATGCCGCTGTTGAGGTATTAAGAAAAAGCGGTGCAGCTAAGATGGAAAAGAAGCAGAGCAGAATTGCCGCTGAGGGAATCGCACGTGTTGCTGTAAACGGAAACGTTGCAGTTGTAGCAGAGGTTAACTCTGAGACAGATTTCGTTGCAAAGAACGAGACGTTCCAGGAGTTTGTTCAGACTGTAGCAGATACAGCACTTGCTTCTGGCTTAAATGGTGGTGCAAATGGAGAGGATATCGACGCTCTTCTTGCTACAAACGGACTTAGCGAGCTTCTTGTAGAGAAGACAGTACAATCGGAGAGAAGTTATCTGTTCGTAGATTTGCAAAGGTTACAGGTGATGTTGTTACTTCTTATATCCATGGTGGTGGAAGAATCGGCGTTATCATTGCAGCAAATGGTGCAGCAGATGATGCAGCTAAAGAAGCAATCACAAATATTGCTATGCAGGTTGCAGCTATGAACCCACAGTACATCAGCAGAAACGATATCTCTGATGAAGAGCTTGCAAAGCTTAGAGAGATCACTGTTGACAGTGCATTAAATGATGCTACAACACTTCCAAAGCCTATTCTTAATAAGTTAATTGACAAGGCTATTAATGAGAAGCTTTGGAGCGATGATGATATCAACAACTTCAACGAGCACAAGAACAACATGAACTATGTATGGAACTTCTTATCAGATGCTGCTAAGGCAAAGCTTGGTGAGCTTGCAATGGCAGACAAGGAGTCTATCGTGGCTGAGAAGATGTTCAATGGTTTAGTTGAGGGTCGTGTATCTAAGCAGTTAAAAGAGATTTGTCTCCTTGACCAGACATATGTTAAGGCAGAGGATGGAAAGCAGTCAGTTGCAAAATATCTTGAGTCAGTTTCTAAGGATCTTACAATCACCGAGATGGTTCGTTTCGAGGTAGGTGAGGGTATGGAGAAGAAGCAGGAAGATTTCGCTGCTGAGGTTGCTGCCAGATGGGAAACTAATTTATCAATCGCAAGACTGATAAAAAGCGAATTAAATAGCGTATTTAAGCGGTTTCTTGCTATTTTGACAAGTGTTATAAACTACTGTAAAATTTCACAAAATATCGTGCTATTTTGGGTACAGATTGGGTAGGGTATTGGGTAAAGAAATTTACCCAACCTCTTAACGAGGAATTTGCTTGTTGTTTAAAATAGAAAGGGAACGCTGTGAGTGATTGAGGGCATATTGTGTAAGTACAATATGCCCTTAAATTTTTGAGAAAAGTAATGCTAAAGACTAGGAAATGTATTAGAATGAAAAAAATAAACAAATTAGAAGTTATAAGTGGATTTTTGTAAAGTTGTATGATATTATTATTTTACAACAATTTGAAAATTCGTGGATTACTTAGCAAATTAGAAGGAGGTATTTTATATGTTTAAAAAGGCTTTTTGGGTTCCTTATGAGGATAGTACCAATTACCCAACTCTTGCAAAAACTATGGAAGCAATTTCAAAATATTGTGAAGAAAATGGCGAGTCTTATACATTTATTAACGATGACGAAGTGGAGATAAATGGAAAAAGATATGAAATATATCGGGGCTACGAAAATGGTAGTAGGGGGAATTACGGCATAAAATGCAAAGAAAAATAATTTCCAGTTTGTAGCAGACAGTTTTTTGATAGGACTGTCTGCTTTTTCTTCTTAGCCATAATTGATAGTAGTGGTATAGAATGGTTTATATCCATTGTGAAAAGACCATTTAGAGTGGTGCAGATTGATTGTAAGAGTAGTGGGAGTTCCATTGATTTGATTATGTTCTGCTTCAATTAAATTCGTATAGGCTTTTATTGTGTCAAGAAATAAAGAAAACGTAGTGAGGTCAAGGAACAAGGCGTAGCCGATACGCCGTAGGGCAGTCCTTGACGGAACGGACACAGCCAACAGCACCATGATACAGTAGAGGACTTGAAAGGTCAGAAACCTTGCAAGTCCTCTTGTCTGTTACTGGGTGTTATTCTTTAAGTAAAGTGCTTCTTTTACCACTTCTTTTTCAAATGCTTTTATGTGACAATCATGTACTTCATTGTCGATATAAAAGCAATCGTCAGCCTGTGAGTAGGAAAGTTTGGTAACTTTCGGTTCATAGGTCTTTGTATCAATTCCGTAATAGTAAATCGTGGCGGTTGTTAATACCATGTGAATACTTTCAAAATCTCTTGTAAAAATAGTATGCCTGTCCGAATAGAAGAAATCAGATGGACATTCATAGAATTGGGAACTATCCTCTCTTAAAAATAAAGGTAATATGTGCATTGCATTTCCAGCACGATTGACAAGGACATAAAAGCGTGGAATGAGGGCGGCATATTGCGTCATCATGGCAATGTAGATATCGTCTAAATTATCAAGAAGATACTCGGAACAGGAGTTATTGTAAAAGACATATTGCAGAGAGTTGTCATTTTGGCTTGTGTGTTCCATAGGCACATTTTGTCCGTAAAGCCACCGCAAGTCTACATCTAAGGAGTCAGCAATCAATTCCATTTTATCGGCTTTCGGGTTGTACTGTCCTGAAAGATAGGAACTAAACGCTCCTTTGCTGATACCTGTATCTTTGACTATGTCCACCTGTTTTTTATTTTTTGCTCTCATGGCAATTTAATCCGTTCTGCGATTGTATTCATCTGAAAAACCCTCTCTTTCCATATCTCGTTATAACTTCTCATATCTTATCGTCTAAGGACACTATACCACAAGTTCAGAAAAAAGAAAGCAAAAAGTTTATAAAAAAACTAAACTTTCTATTGCAAAACGAATATGCCTGTGCTAATATACAATTAAGTTCAGAAATAACTGAACTAAAAAACGACGTCGTAATAAGTAAAATGAAATATGAAGAAACTGACCTATCGTTCAAACGGGGAGAAAGGAATGT
>ENA-OQAZ01000404-OQAZ01000404.1-human-gut-metagenome-genome-assembly--contig:-NODE-404-length-24480-cov-2.026403_pt1 | contig 24480 bp, 28 predicted proteins | sample MGYA00242737_ERZ504531 | MGnify/ENA primary metagenome ERZ504531 (study PRJEB26092, sample SAMD00036244) | human gut metagenome | host: Homo sapiens | study: EMG produced TPA metagenomics assembly of... | reverse complement strand
CGATAACACGTAGAGTAATTAAAAGAAATGGTGAAGAAGTGGTTTTTGATGTGCAAAAGATTCTTAATGCCATCAGAAAGGCTAATAACGAAGTAGAACCGATACATAGACTTAATGAGTACCAGATTGAGGCTGTTGGCAAGATTGTTATGGATCAGATTTGTCAGTCAAACCATGCTACAGCAGTAGAAGATATTCAGGATATGGTAGAACGTGGCATTATGGAGATGCGTGGATATGAAGTTGCGCAGATTTACGTTCGTTACAGATATAAGAGAGATATGGCAAGAAAGGCTAACACAACTGATGATGGAATACTCGCACTTATTGATCAGATTAATGAAGAGGTGAAACAGGAGAACTCAAACAAGAATCCTACGATTAACTCAACTCAGCGTGATTATATGGCGGGTGAGGTTAGCAAGGATTTAACTAGACGTATTTTATTGCCTGATGAAATTACGCAGGCACATGAACAGGGGATTATTCATTTCCATGATTCTGACTATTTTGCACAGAAGGAACATAACTGTGACCTTATTAACTTAAAGGATATGTTAGAGAATGGAACATGCATTTCAGAAACAAAGATTGATCCACCTCATAGTTTTATACAGCTTGTAACGTTACAACTCAGATTGTGGCACAGGTTGCAAGTAACCAGTACGGCGGACAGTCATTTTCATTAGGACATCTTGCACCTTTTGTACAGGTTAGCCGTGACAAGATTACTGAGGAAGTAATGAAGGAACGTGATGAAGTGGGAGTTAACTACTCAGACGAACAGCTTAAGATGATTGTTGAAAGAAGACTTCGTGATGAAATCACAAGAGGTATTCAGACTATTCAGTACCAGCTTATTACATTAATGACATGTAATGGACAGGCACCTTTTGTTACAATGTTTATGTATTTGGATGAAGTTCCTGAAGGACAGACAAGAGATGACCTTGCAGTATTAATTGAAGAAGTTTTAAAACAGAGAATACAGGGTGTAAAAAATGAAAAAGGTGTTTGGATTACACCTGCATTCCCTAAGATTATATATGTACTTGATGAAGATAATGTTACACCTGATTCTAAATATTGGGATTTAACAGTTTTATCAGCTAAATGTACAGCAAAGAGAATGGTTCCTGACTACATTTCAGCTAAGGTTATGCGTGAAATGAAGAACGGATGTGTATATCCATGTATGGGATGTCGTTCATTCTTAACAGTTGAAGACAGCCAGAGAAATCCTGACGGAAGCTACAAGTTCTATGGACGATTTAATCAGGGCGTTGTAACAATCAACTTGGTTGATGTGGCATGTTCTTCTAATGGAGATATGGATCTATTCTGGAAGATATTAGATGAAAGATTAGAGCTTTGTCACAGAGCTTTAAGATGCAGACATGAAAGATTACTTGGAACACCTTCAGATGTTGCCCCTATTCTTTGGCAGAATGGTGCTTTGGCAAGACTTAAGAAGGGTGAAACATTAGACAAGTTATTATACAATGGATATTCAACTATCTCTTTAGGTTACGCAGGACTTTACGAAATGTGCGTAAGAATGACAGGAAAGTCACACACAGATCCCGAAGCTAAGCCATTTGCTTTAAAGGTGATGCAGAAACTTAATGATAAATGTGCAGAATGGAAAGCAGCAGAAAATATTAGCTATTCTGTTTATGGAACACCTATGGAATCAACAACTTACAAGTTTGCTAAATGCCTTCAGAAGAGATTTGGCATTATAAAAGGTGTAACAGACAAGAACTATATTACTAACAGTTACCATGTTCATGTAACAGAGAAGATTGATGCTTTTAGCAAGCTTAAATTCGAATCTGAATTTCAGAAGTTATCTCCTGGTGGAGCTATCAGTTATGTTGAAGTTCCTAACCTTCAGGATAATATCGAAGCTGTAATTCAGGTTATGAAATTTATTTATGACAATATTATGTATGCAGAGCTTAACACTAAGTCAGATTATTGTGAATGCTGTGGATACAATGGGGAAATACAAATAGTAACTGATGAAAAGAATGGAAAACTTGTATGGGAATGTCCAAGTTGCGGAAACCGTAATCAGGACAAGATGAGTGTTGCAAGAAGAACATGCGGTTATATTGGAACACAGTTCTGGAATCAGGGAAGAACTCAGGAAATAAAAGATAGAGTTCTACATTTGTAATATATTCTAATAGGAAAGGCAAAGTTTTCAACAGTTTGGAGACTTTGTCTTTTTTAGATTCAATGGCTATATAAGCAAAATAAAGAACATTTAAAGGTCATTTTATGGTACAATACTTACACATGGGGAGAAAAAAGTTGAAAGGAAGGAACTTATGAAAAAAACATTAAAAATTCTAATGCTAATTGGTATCATTGCATTGGGAATTAATTTGACTGAGGTAAAGGCCGAAGAAGTAACAGCTCCGGTAACAACAGCGCCTCAGGAAACAACTACAGCACCTGAAACAACTACACCCACTGTAACAACACCACAGGAAACCACTACAAAGGTTGAACAGCCAACTACGGTACAGCCAACTACTAAGCCGGATGTTGACACAACAGGAAAGAACGTAAAAAAAGGTGGTTATGTAAAGAAAACAGTTACAGCATATAACTTAAAGTTAGAGAAAGTAACAAAAGTAGAAAAAGGTATCCGTTATTATGTTTACAGGAAATGCAACAATGGATATTCATTGATTCAGGTAGGCAATCAGAAATTATTAGTTGAATCAAAGTACATTACATACAAATGCAATGCCAAGAAGATTGTAAATGCAGCAGATAAGAAATATTCATATAATGATATGAAGAGAGACCTTAAAAAGTTGGAAAAAGCTTATGGCTCAATATTTAAAGTTGACATTGCAGGAAAAAGTTTAGATAAAAGAAACATATACTATGTTACACTTGGTAATGAAAAAGCTAAGAAAACAGTTTATGTTGAAACATCTGTACATGCAAGAGAGTATATGAACACTAAGTTTATAATGAATGTTATTGAGGATTACTGTAGAGGATATGACTCCAAGAAGTATCAGGGAAAAAAATACAGCAAAATCTTTAACAATGTTAAACTGGTAATTATGCCAATGGTAAATCCTGATGGAGTAACAATCAGTCAGTATGGACCAAAGAAAATAAGAAATGCCACATTACGCAATAATCTCTACAAAATAGCAAAAGGATTTAGCTTTAAAGAGTGGAAAGCTAATGCCAGAGGTGTAGATATTAATAGAAACTATGCAGAGGGATTTAACAGAGAAGGAGCAAAAGCATCGGCGCACAAGAATTATCCGGGCAAAACACCGGTATCTGAACCGGAAACAAAGGCACAGATCTCAGTAGTAGAAAAAGTAAAACCTAACGTAGTAATTTGTTATCATCAGGCAGGCGAAGTAATGTATCACCTTAATCACACAAAGCTTAGCAATATGCTTTATTCAATGACACATTATACTCACGTTTTAAGCGGTCAGGTTCAGTATGGAACATTTAGTGATTATCTTGATGACAGAAACATACTAAACTGTACATTGGAAACAGGATTAGTACCTGCACCGGTAAAGAATAGACAGTACAAAAAAATATACAAGACAAATAAGAATGTATTAGTAGCAGTTGCAAAAATGTATTCATAAAAAATAGGAGTTACAGTTGATGTAACTCCTGTTGCCATGCAAAACTACAAGGAGGTTCACAATGTTATTAGATTTTGAAATATGGAAGAAACAGTAATTCACAATTTTAATGGTGGTGAAAAAGACACAAGGGCGAAAATGTACAATGATGAAACATGAGAATTTTATACGGAGTATTAGAGCGGGAGCATCTATTGGTATTCATGAGCATACAGACAACAGCGAAGAAGTCTTTTGTGTTTCAGGCCAGGCTACAGTTTATATTGATGGGAAAACAGAAATTTTAAAAGCAGGTCAGGCACATTATTGTCCAAAGGGACACAAGCATGGAATGAAGAATGAGGGGACAGAAGACCTTATAATCTTCGGCGTTGTGCCAAAGCAATTAAAAACAATTTTAAAATTGAATATAGTAATGGTATTTGGTAAAATTATTTCATAAGAAAGTACGACAGAGAAGCTATTAAGATACAGATTATATTTGGGAAAGAGGAAATAATATGAACGGAATATCATTTTACAAAGAAGAAATAAGAGACTGTAATGCTGTCTATTTTACAGAGGAGTTTTTTAATGTAAAAAACGACGGCAGCATCGATGTGTCTAATGAATTACAGAACGCCATAAAGACGGTTGTGGATAAGGCCGGTTATGGTGTTCTTTTTATACCTGAAGGTGAGTATTTGTTAAGCAAGACTATTTATGTGCCAAAGGCAGTCAGACTTATAGGATACGGTGACAACAGACCACATTTTATATTAAAAGATAATGCAGAAGGATTTAATGAACCACATCCTGAGAACAAGGGTGGATTTAAATATTTATTTTGGTTTGTTAACGAACTAAAAGAGAATGAGGCGGAAATTGCAGATGCCAATCCGGGAACTTTTTACAGTGCCATTTCCAATATTAATGTAAGTCTTGGTCAGGGCAATGAATATGCAGTAGCTTTTAGAACTCATTACGCACAGCACTGTTTTATTAACCATATTGACATCAATGTGCAGTCAGGTATGGCAGGCATTTATGATGTTGGAAATGAAATGGAAGACATCTATATTAACGGAGGAAAGTACGGAATTATAACAACAAAGTGCTCTCCGGGCTGGCCTTTTGTAATGGTTGATACAAGATTTTTCGGGCAGACCGTTGGAGCAATTAAGACAAGAGAGGCAGGCTTTAATATTATTCGTACCCATTGTGTTAATACAGCTAAATTTATTGAAGTTGATGATGATTATTCGAAAAAATATATATAAGAAAATTCTGTTTTTGAAGATATGAATTGTATTTAAATGTGGCAATGGACAACAACTCACTAACACAGGTTTATGTTAAAAATTGTCAGCTTAAGGCAGTGGAAAAATGTTGTTGAATATAAGAGCAGTGGCAGACAGATTGCTAAATGAAGATTATCAGTGCATTATAAAGAAATACATTCATGGAACTACAGTTAGCGATATTTATCACGATAAACAGATTCACGACCAGATTTACAGATATGCAAAAGACGTAGATTATAGAATCTTAAAAACAGACATACAGCCGTTGCCTGATATGTTAACTTGGGTTAATGCCAAGGAAGTAGGACTTAAAGGTGATGGTGTAACTGATGACACACAGGCTTTAAAAGAGGCAATTGAAAAATATGAACAATATATTTTCCACAGGGTGAATATATTTTTTCAGATACAATTAAGTTAAAAGAAAATACATCTCTTATAGGAATGAATCCGGTTTCAACGCAACTTATTTTAAAAGAAAATTCTGAAAAGTTTACAGGATTTGGCAAGGCTAAGGCTTTTATTGAAACTTCAAAGGAAAGAAATATTCTGTTCGGTCTTGGTGTTAATACAGGTGGACGAAATCCAAGAGCCTGTGGCGTTAAATGGATGAGTAACAAAAATTCATATATGAATGATGTGAAATTCTTTGGCGGTCACGGTAACCTTGTAAAGATGACAGGAGCTTTTGAACAGCCATATGATGAGGGGAGATGCAGAGATGCAGACCTTAAGAAAGTATGGGACTACCAGTATGCAAGTCTTCTTATTTGTAACGGAGGTGGCGGAACCTTTAAGGATATATGGTCAGCAAGTCCATATGTTTCAGTGGGTGTTCAGATTCAGAATACTGAAACTCCTACAAGAATATATTGTCTGTCATTAGAGCATCATTGCAGATGTGAACTTAGAATGATAAATGCAAAGAATGTAACAATATATGGTTTCCAAAGTGAAGAAGAAAAAGCAGAGGGTGAGTTTGCACTTCCAATAGAATTACATAATTGTAAGGATATTACTTTTGCAACAACATATTGTTTTAGAACTGTTTTTGTACAGAAACCATTTCCTTATTGTGTAAAAACATGGAATTGTGAAAATATTAAATTTTTGAATGTTCATAATTTTTCACAGATGAAATACACCATGGATAATTTCTTATTAGATGTGAATACCGGCATTGAAATAAGACCATGGCAGGCAGTTTCAATAGAAATAACAGGAAAAGGCGAGAAACAGCCAAAAACAGAAAAGCTGTATTCAGGCTTCCAATTTGCTGATGGTGGAAGCTGTGACGGAAAGGGCAATTTCTATTTCCTTGACAGCTTATATAAGCAGATTTACAGAGTGGATAGGGAAACATTGGAGCTGTCTATGATTTTTGAATCTCCTTATAAAATTAATTCTATAGGATTTGATACAAGGGATAATATTATTGTTATTGGCGAGTATGCCATTCCAAGAGATGCAACAATAAATGGAAAACCTAACATTAATGTTTTGCCGGAGGATTCATATGGAACATCTTATGGATTCTGGTACAACAGTCAGGCTCAGATTGTGGCATTTACAATTGACAGTAACAGAGAATGTGTAAAATTAGAAAAAGTAAACATTGGCGACATAGAGCGGCAAGAGTTTTATATCCGGGAAACAGATGGCGTGACGGTTCAGACTTTAAGGATGTTATTCAGTATAATCCGAAAAAAGCATTCTTAGCACCAGATGGGGTAACAATTATTCCTTGTCACTATGATTTGATTAGAGCTAACAATCTTTCAAGATCAAAGCCGGGACGTAAATTATATTCAGTTGATGAAATGTATAAGAGAGTTTTCCAATGTGACATTAACAAAGAAGGCTTATTAACAAACCCTCAGGTTATTATTGAAGAGGGTGACTTTAGGGTTAAGAAGTTTGACGAAAAAATCTATGTTGGTGATGATAACATTAAGGTTTATAAGGATGGAAAGTTAATAGATATTATCAGGGTTCCGGAAAGACCTACAACTTTTGATTTTGGAGGAATTAAGCGTAATACTCTTTTTGTTACATCAAGACATAGCGTTTATGCAATTAATATGCAACAAAAAAAGGATGAGGAGAAGTAATAAAAGTATGAGAAAGCAACTAAAAGCTTTATTAATAACAGTAGCTTTAGTTACATTGTCAACAGGACTTATTGGCTGTAACAATGAGAAAAAGCAGCAAAAGACAACAACTCAGGTGGAAACAACAGAAAATAAAGTTGAAAATAATATTGAATTTAAGTCTGACGGAGAGCCGGTAAAGGATGATAGTGTTTTAGGAAAGAATACATATGTATTTTCTCCTACAGACAATAAGGATGAAATTCAGAAAAAAGCAAGTCAGATTTTTGCAAGACAGGAATCTAACCAGTTTGGAGATGAAAGATATGCATTACTTTTTAAGCCGGGAGATTATGGAACTTCATTGGAAATTAATGTAGGATTTTATACACAGGTTATGGGACTTGGAATTTTGCCTACAGATACTAATATTAATAAATTATGGGTTAATGCAGATTGGATGTTTCACAATGCTACCTGCAATTTCTGGAGAAGTGCAGAGAATTTTTCGGTAAATGATTACTGTATGTGGGCTAATTCACAGGCAGTATCTCTTAGACGTGTTAATTTTAATGACGGTATTGTTTTAAGCGATGGCGAGGCTGGTCATCAGTGGCTTTATGGCAGACTGCAAAGTGGAAAAGATGGTTTCCTCAGGCTCACAGCAACAGTATCTTTTTAGAAATAACAATTGGGGATATTTTGAAAATGGCGTGTGGAATATGGTTTTTGCAGGTGTAAATGTTGATACTATTCCTACAGGCGGATGGCCATATGAACCATATACTAAAGAAGAAACAGTTCCAAAGATTCAGGAGAAGCCTTATTTGGTTTATGATGAGGACAATGGATATGGCGTTATGGTTCCTGAAAAACGAACAGAATGTCAGGGAATTTCGTGGGAGAACGGAGTTAAAGGTACTTTTTATAGCCTGAATATGTTTTACGTGGCAGATGCCCAAAAGGATAACGCAGATACAATTAACAAGGCTCTTAAAGAAGGAAAAAATCTTCTTTTGACACCTGGAATTTATACTTTAGACAAACCTATTACTGTAGAAGAAAAAGATACTATTATATACGGCATGGGACTTGCTACTCTTGTTTCAACTAATGGAAATGCATGTATGGTAACATCAGATGTAGATGGAATTAAAGTGTGCGGAGTTTTATTTGAAGCAGGGGATAAGCAGTCAGAAACATTGCTTAAAGTTGGAAATGAAAAAGCAGAAGTTTCCCATAGCGACAACCCTATTTGCTTTAGTGATGTGTACTTTAGAGTAGGAGGCGCAAATTACAAGGGCAAAGTTAAGAATTGCGTTACCATTAACAGTAATGATGTAATTGGAGACAATTTCTGGGTTTGGAGAGCTGACCACGGAGACAATGTAGGCTGGGATATGAATACAGCACCTAATGGTATTGTGATAAATGGTGACAATGTTACAATGTATGGATTGTTTGTTGAACATTTTCAGGAATATCAGACCATATGGAATGGTAATGGCGGTAAGCTATACTTCTATCAAAGCGAAATGCCTTACGATGCACCTAACCAGAAATATTATATGAGCCATAATGGTAAGGTGAAAGGTTATGCATCATTTAAAATAGGCGATGAAGTTAATGATTTTTACGGCTGTGGACTTGGAATTTATTGTTACAATAGAGATGCGAACATAGAAATATTCAGTGGAGCAGAGATTCCTGACAAGGATGGAGTAGAAATTAGAAATATTGTAACTGTAAAACTTAACGGTCAGGGACAGATTACACATGTCATAAACGATAAGGGAGATTCAGTTACTTCATCAGGAGATACAGCAAGAATCCAATCTTACGAAAATGGTGAGAAAGAAAAATATTAAAAAGAAGAATAACCGAACTTAAATAATAATTTGCGCGTTCCTACAAGCAATGCAAATTAAGGACGAAATACAGACGTGGAGAACTTGCTCGCCAACAGTTGTATTTCGTCCTTAATGCATAGCGCCACAGCGCGTCATGGGCATGTAGCGTACGCAAAATGCGAATGAGTATCGCGTAAAACAATAACTTGTACCATATCATGATTTGACTTAATAACGATGAAACTTGAAATTAAAAAAAATTATACCTGCCATCCGCCGTCAACGGTAATAATTTGTCCTGTAACATAGGAGCCTGAATTAACAAGACCATATACAGCATTTGCAACATCTTCAGTTGTGCCAAGTCTTGATGCAGGTATTTCTTCTATAATAGAGTCAACATCTTCCTGTGTAAGATGTCCATTCATTTTGGTGTCTATTATTCCACAGGAAACAGCGTTAACCTGAATGTTTGAAGGGGCAAGTTCCTTGGCAAGAGCCTTAGTTGAAAGAATCAATGGCACCCTTGGTTGTGGAGTAGCAAACTTCATAGGAAGCACCGCGCTGCCCCCAGACAGAAGAAATGTTGATTATTTTTCCATAACCCTGCTTTAGAAAAATAGGAATAATCATTTTGCTCATAGCAATGGCAGAGGTAACATTAGTGTTCCAAAGTCTGATCCATTCACTATCCGTTATATCCTGAAGCAATCCCAACACCGAAATTCCACTATTGTTAATAAGAATATCAATGGAAATATCTCCTAAATTATTAAATAGCTTTTCAGCATTATTAAAATCAGATAAGTCGCACTGATAATAAGAAAAATCACTTCCAAGCTCTTCTGCAAGCGCTTCAATAGTAGCTTTATTTTTGTTGTAAGTTCCTATTACTTTATAATTGTTTTTTATAAAAAAACGGCAAATTTCACTTCCGATATCTCCGGAAGCTCCTGTAATTAATATTGTTTTCTTCATAATATATCATCCTTTATAATAGATAGTGCCATATAAGTACCTTAGTACCTTGGTACTGTATTTATTAGAAAAAAGTAGTACCTTGGTACTATAGTACCATAATTATAGGAAAAAATAGTACTTAGGTACTACTTTTTTTATGAAATTAATATTAAAAAAGTAAAAGTGAACCGGGAAATGAAATTAAATAGGAATAAATTGCTAATATGTGCAGGTTGACAATCTACATAAGAGTTGTTATAATTGTAACAAAATTGTAATATTTAGAATTAATTGAGAATAACTTTAGGTATATTTTTAAGATTATATTAAAAAATGTATTGAATATGTAATCAATATGTATTAAAATACTTACTTGATATGAATTTAAACGTATACCGAAATTTTAGAACAGAATTAAAACAAATGGAGGCAGAATTTCATGAAAAGTAATTATGCTAAGAAACTTGTAGCAGGTACACTTGTGGCATCTATGACAATCACAGCGTCTATGCCATTGTTTGCAGATGAATTAGCAACAGAAATACCTAGCGCAGGTGCAGCAGTTATTGTTGAAGATTACATCAATAATAGTGGTAAAGAAACTGATATTGAGAAGTTACTTCCTACAGAAGCAACAGATAGTACAGCAACATCTAATGAGACAACAAAGACAGAAAATCAGACTGAAAAGACACAGACATCTAATACAGCAACATCAAGTGAGGACAAGTTATTTGCTAACATAGCAATTACTAAGGTTTCAGGTGGTGCAGAAGATTATGTTAATGTAAGAAAGAAACCAACAACAGAATCTAAGGTTGTTGGAAAAATTTATAACAACAGTGGTGCAAAAATTCTTGAAAAGACTAATAACGGTTGGTACAAGATTGTATCAGGTAACTGTACAGGTTATATTAAGTCAGATTTCTTTGTAACAGGAAGTAGTGCTAAGAGCAGAGCTTTAGATAATGGTTATGTACAGGCAGAAGCTAAGGATGCTATCCATGTTAGAGCAGAAGCTAATACTAATTCTAAAGTAGTAACTAACGTTTACAAGAATGAAACATATACTATTAAGAAGTTTGACAAGACTGGCGAATGGATTAAGGTTAAAATTAAAGCCGGTGTTAGTGGTTGGATTTCAGCACAGTATGCGAATGTTAACATTAACATGGAAACAGCTATAACAAGAAAAGAAGAAAAAGCTAAGATTAAGAAAGAACGTGAGGCAGCAAAAGCGGCAGCTGAAGAAGAGGCAAGAAAGCAGGCTGAACAGCAGGAACAGCAGGCATCAAATGATAACAGCCAGAGTTCAAGCGACGGTACATATTCAAACAGCTCAAACTCAAGTTCAAGAAGCAACTACAGCAACTCATCATCAAGCAGTAGTTCATCAAGTAGTTCAAGTAGCAGTAGTTCAAGCAAGAAGAGTTATAGTAGCTCATCAAGCAGCTCAAGCGGTTCGGGAACAGGTTCAGCAATTGTAGCATATGCTAAGCAGTTCCTTGGTAACCCTTATGTATACGGTGGAGCAAGTCTTACAAACGGAACAGACTGTTCAGGATTTACAATGTCAGTATACGCTCACTTTGGGTATGGACTTAGCAGATCATCATATACACAGGTTAACAACGGTAGAGCTGTATCAATGAGTAGCTTACAGCCAGGTGACTTGTTATTCTACAAGTATGGTGGTTCTACAATCAGCCACGTAGCTATTTACATTGGTGGTGGACAGATTATACATGCTTCAACCGAAGAAACAGGTATTATAATTAGTGGTATGGGATCACCTTGTGCAGCTAGAAGAATTATTGGATAATTAAATATAATACAGAAACAAGACCTGAATTGGCAACAACCAATACAGGTCTTATTTTTTTGCAAAATAGTGTGGCGAATTTTAGAAAAAAGTCAATAGTTTATGTGTAAAATGTACAAGTTTGGAACATATCAACAAAACGTTAGTTCTTTACAGTTGTCGACAAAGATTTACATAAAATGACACACTTTTATGTTGATAATGTTAATAAGTGGGTTAATAACCTATTTTAAGGGAGAATTTTATTGAAAAAACTGAAAAACAATGTTAATAACTTTTTGACTATAATTGTGCCAGATAGTTAAAAATGGTTAAATTTGTATAAAATATACAAAAATAGCGTCGAAAAAACAGTAGAGAAAAATAAGTGAAAAAAGTGTGTTTTTTCTTGTGGAAAATCACCTTAAATGGTATAATTTAATTACTAGTTAACGAAAGGAAGTGGTACCATGAAAATTAAGATTTTCGGTAAGAACATTGAAGTAACAGAAGGCATCAGAAGCGCGGTAGAAGAGAAAATCGGAAAGCTCGATAAATACTTCGCGGAAGAGACTAGAGTGGACGTTACATTAAGTGTTAATAAGAATGAACAGAAGGTGGAGGTAACAATTCCATCAAAGGACGTATTATCAGAGCGGAAGAAATAAGTGATGATATGTATGTATCAATCGATATGGTTGAGGAAACAATTGAAAGACAGCTTGTTAAGTATAAGAATAAGATTATTGACAAGAAGAAATCAATTAAGGAAGCTTTTACAGAGACATACATTGAAGCTGATTACGAAGACGAAGATGAGGATCAGATTAAAATCAAAAAGACTAAGAGATTTGGTATTAAGCCAATGGATCCTGAAGAAGCTTGCGTAGAAATGGAATTACTTGGACATAACTTTTTTGTATTCCTTAATGCAGAGACAGAAGAAGTTAATGTAGTTTACAAACGTAAAGGTAATACATACGGTTTAATAGAACCTGAACTTGACTAAAAGATAAAAAGTAACTAAGAAAACTAAATAATATCTAATAAGAGTCCCTGATTGGTTGAAATATATCAGTTAGGGATTCTTTTTTCCGTTTATAAGACAAAAGTTATGAAATGCCTACGTTTACACTTTTTTAACAAATAAATAACACATACTTGTATTGAATAAAACCGATTTAAATGGTATTATATTCCTTAGCGTGTTGTATTTTACAACAAATATATTTGAGGAGATTACCATGGGCGTAATTAATAAAATCGTAGGAACGCATAGTCAGCGTGAATTAAAAAGACATAATCATACAATAGAGAAGATCTTAAGCCTTAAGCCGGAGATGGAAAAACTTACCGACGACGAGATGAAGGCTAAGACAACAGAATTTAGAAATAGATTACAGAAAGGTGAAACTTTAGACGATTTGCTTCCTGAGGCATTTGCCTTAGTTAGAGAAGCAACAAGAAGAACACTTGGAACAGAACATTATCCATGTCAGTTACAGGGTGGTATTATCTTACATCAGGGACGTATCGCAGAAATGAAAACCGGTGAAGGTAAGACAACAGACATGTTTGTTGCCTGCATATCTTAATGCATTGGAAGGCAAGGGCGTTCATATCGTAACAGTTAACGAATACCTTGCTACTCGAGATGCTGAGTGGATGGGACAGGTTCACAGATTTTTGGATTAACAGTAGGCTGTGTTCTTTCAGACATGGAACATGAAGAAAAGAAAGCGGCCTATAACTGTGACATCACATATATTACAAATAACGAATTAGGATTTGACTACTTAAGAGATAACATGGTTGTTTACAAAGAACAGTTGGTTCAGCGTGGACTTCATTATTGTATTATCGACGAAGTTGACTCGGTTCTTATTGATGAGGCAAGAACACCTCTTATTATTTCCGGACAGAGTGGTAAGTCAACTAAGTTATATGAAATGTGTGACATTCTTGCAAGACAGATGGAACGTGGCACAGCTAATCCTGAACTTAGCAAGATGGATGCCATTATGGGTGTTGATATTGAAGAAGATGGAGACTTCCTTGTAAATGAAAAGGACAAGATTGTTACTTTAACAGCACAGGGTATTGAAAAAGTTGAAAAATTCTTCCACATTGACAACTATGCTGATGCTGAAAACTTAGAACTTCAGCACAATGTTATTTTGGCATTAAGAGCACATAACCTTATGCATAGAGATCAGGACTATGTAGTTAAGGATGATGAAGTACTTATTGTAGATGAATTTACAGGACGTATTATGCCGGGCCGTAGATATTCTGATGGTTTACATCAGGCTATTGAAGCAAAGGAACATGTAAAAGTTAACAGAGAAAGCAAGACTCTTGCAACAATTACATTCCAGAACTTCTTTAACAAATATGACAAGAAGGCAGGTATGACAGGTACAGCCTTAACAGAAGAAAAAGAATTTAGAGATATTTATAGTATGGACGTTGTTGAAATTCCAACAAACAGGCCAATTGCAAGAATTGACCATGAAGATGCAATGTTTAAGACTAAGAAAGAAAAGCTTCATGCAGTAATAGAAGAAATCGTGGCATCTCACGCAAAGGGACAGCTGTATTGGTTGGTACAATTAATATTGATTCTTCAGAAGAAATTAGTGCATTACTTAAAAAGAGAGGAATTCCTCATAATGTATTGAATGCTAAATTCCATGAAAAGGAAGCTGAAATTGTAGCACAGGCAGGTCAGCATGGTGCAGTAACTATTGCTACTAATATGGCAGGCCGTGGTACTGATATTAAGCTTGATGATGCTGCAAGAGCAGCAGGCGGTCTTAAGATTATAGGTACAGAAAGACATGAATCAAGACGTATCGATAACCAGTTAAGAGGTCGTTCAGGTCGTCAGGGTGATGTTGGTGAATCTAAGTTTTACATTTCATTGGAAGATGATATTATGAGATTGTTTGCTTCAGAGAAGCTTATGTCAATCTTTAATGCATTAGGTGTTCCAGAGAATGAAGAAATTCACCATAAGTCATTAACTAAGACTATTGAAAGAGCACAGAAGAAGATAGAAGGAAATAACTTTGGCATAAGAAAGAACCTTATGGAATATGATAAGGTTAACAATGACCAGAGAGAGATTATATAGCTGAAAGAAGCAAGAGTCTTAACGCGAGAATATGAGAGATGCAATTATCAAGATGATGAATGAAGTAATTGAATCTCAGGTTGACATGTTTGTTGGCGATGATCAGGAGACTAAGGATTGGGATGTGGCAGGTTTAAGTCAGTCATTATTTGAAATTATTCCTGTAAAACTTGAAATTCCAAAGAGCGAGATTGAACATCTTTCAAAAGCTGAATTTAAACAGTTATTGAAGGAAGCTGCAGTTAAGCTTTACGAAGCTAAGGAAGCTGAGTTCCCAGAACCTGAACATATTAGAGAATTAGAAAGAATCGTTCTGTTAAGAGTAATCGACAGAAAGTGGATGGATCACTTAGATGATATGGAACAGTTGAAACAGGGTATTGGTCTTATGGCTTATGGTCAGAGAGATCCTGCTATTGAATACAAGATTCAGGGCTTTGAAATGTTTAATGATATGATTGAAGGTATCAAAGTTGAAACTGTTAAGACTTTATATCATATTCAGGTTGAACAGAAAGTTGAACGTGAAGAGGTGGCAGAAGTTACAGGAACAAACAAGGATGATACAGGTGTTAGCAAGACTAAACACAGAGAATCTGAAAAGATTTATCCAAATGATCCTTGTCCATGTGGTTCAGGAAAGAAGTATAAAAACTGTTGTGGACGTAAGGCTTAATACAACGGCTTGAATTATAAAGAAAGGGGTTGCTTTAGACGACTCCTTTCTTTTTTAAAAATTTAGAAAAGTAAGAATTGAGGTATGACGTGGTAGAACTTGAACAATACAAATATCAATGGAATCAATATGCAGATCAATTGGAAGAACTGCGCAAAGCCTTTGACATACAGGCAAAAAAAGAAAGAATAGAAGAAATTGAAGGAATAATGGAAGAACAGGGATTTTGGGATAATTTAACAAGGTCTCAGAAAATAACAAAAGAATTAAAACAATTAAAAGACAGCCTTGAAACCATTGAACACCTTCAGCAGAAATATGAAGATCTTGGAACTTTAATTGAAATGGGTGAAGAGGAAATGATGCTTCAATAGTAGAAGAAGTTGAGCAGGAAACGAAAGAGTTTATAGATGAATTTGAAAAAACTAAAATAGAGACTCTTTTGTCAGGAGAATATGACAAAAACAATGCCATTGTAAAAATCAATGCAGGAGCAGGGGGAACAGAGTCTTGTGACTGGGCAAGTATGTTATATAGAATGTATACCGTTGGGCAGAAAGTAAGGGATATAAAACAGAAGTACTTGATTTCCTTGATGGAGACGAGGCAGGAATAAAGTCCATAACATTTCAGGTTAATGGCGAAAACGCATATGGTTATTTGAAATCAGAAAAAGGAGTTCACAGACTAGTTAGAATATCTCCGTTTAATGCAGCAGGAAAAAGACAGACTTCTTTTGCTTCATGTGATGTAATGCCTGATATTGAGGAAGACCTTGATGTTGAAATAAATGATGATGACATTAGAATTGATACTTACCGTTCAAGTGGTGCCGGTGGACAGCACATTAACAAAACATCATCGGCGGTAAGAATAACACATAACCCTACAGGAATTGTTGTGCAGTGTCAGAATGAAAGATCTCAGCTTCAGAATAAAGATAAGGCTATGAAGATGTTAAAAGCTAAACTTTATGTTCTAAAAAAACAGGAAGAAGAGGAAAAACGTTCAGGAATTAGAGGAGAAGTAAAAGAGATTGGATGGGGCAGTCAGATACGTTCTTACGTTATGCAACCATATACAATGGTAAAGGATCACAGAACAAATCAGGAGATAACAGACGTTGGAAAAGTAATGGATGGTTACATTGATCCCTTTATAAATGCATACTTAAAATGGATTAATATTAAGAAAGATAGCTAATTTTTGTTGCGGATTACCATTAACCGTGCTATTATTCAATGGTAAAATAAACTAAACTTTAACAAGCGAGGAATAAACATGATAAAAGTGGCAATTTTAGGATACGGAACAGTAGGTTCAGGAGTATTCCAGATTATTAAAGAGAACAAAGAATTAATTACAAACAAAGCAGGACAGGAAATTGACATAAAATATGTACTTGATTTAAGAGAGTTTCCAGGAGATCCTTGTGAGAATGTATTAGTTCATGATTACAATATTATTTTAAATGACCCTGAAGTTGAGGTTATTATAGAAGTAATGGGAGGACTTAAACCATCATACGATTTTGTTAAGTCGGCATTAGAAGCAGGCAAGAGTGTTTGTACATCAAACAAAGAACTTGTTGCAAAATATGGTGCAGAATTAATTAAGATTGCCCAGCAGCATAACAGAAACTTTTTGTTTGAAGCTGCAGTAGGTGGTGGAATCCCTATTATACGTCCACTTAACATGCATATTACAGCTGATAAGATATGTGAAATAACAGGTATCTTAAATGGTACAACAAATTACATTTTAACAAAAATGGACAAAGAAGGAGCTGACTTTGACAGCACTTTAAAACAGGCACAGGATTTAGGCTATGCTGAAAGAAATCCTGAAGCTGATATCGAAGGCTATGACGCAGTTAGAAAGATTGCTATATTAGCATCTTTAGCAAAAGGTAAAACTGTAAACTTTGAAGAAATTTATACAGAAGGAATTTCAAAAATTACAGCAGAAGATTTTAAAATATGCTAAGGCTATGGGACGATCAATTAAGTTATTAGGTAAGTGCAAGAACGAGGATAATCAGGTAGTTGCATCTGTAGCACCTAGACTTTTGGCACCGGATCATCCATTATTTAACGTTAGTGGCGTTGTAAACGGAATACTTGTACGTGGAAATATGGTAGGCGACTTAGTATTTATCGGTAGTGGCGCAGGAAAGCTTCCAACAGCCAGCGCAGTTGTGTCTGACGTGGTGGACAGCGTAAGACATCTTAATGTATCAACAACAGTAATGTGGGATGAAGAAAAATTAGAATTAGAAGATTTTTCAAAGTCAAAGAAGAAATTCTTTGTTAGAAGTAGTAGTTCAAAAGAAGACATTGAAAAGGTATTTGGCAATGTTGAATATGTTGATGCTAACATTGATGGAGAATTTGGATTTATTACAGAAAAGATTAGTGAAGCTACGTTTGCAAAAAAAGCAGATGAATTAGGCACAGTAATCTCTAGAATTAGAATAGAAGGTTAATTTTATTAACTATATCTCATATAACCGCATAATATAAAATAAGATTAAGGGGAAAATATAACATGAAGGAAACAAAGGTTGTTAAGTTTGGGGGAAGTTCATTAGCTGACGCTAAGCAGTTTAAAAAGGTTGCAGAAATAATATTAGATGATCCAACAAGACGTTTTGTTGTAGCATCTGCACCGGGAAAAAGATATGTGGAAGACATTAAAGTAACAGATATGCTTTACAAATGCTATGAAATGGCATCAGAAGGACAGGACTTTGATGAGCAGTTCCAGATGATTAAGGACAGATATAATAACATTATTATGGACTTAGGAATTGAAGATTTTTCTTTAGAGGAAGATTTTGAAATTATAAAGGGAGCTTTTTCACATATGGCAGGTCGTGATTATGCAGCCAGCCGTGGTGAATTTCTTAACAGTAAGGTTTTAGCTAAGTATTTAGGCTTTGAATTTATTGATGCTGCAAAATATATTTTCTTTTGATGATATGGGACGTTTGACTGGGACAAAACAGCAGAAAAATTAATTCCAAAGCTTGCAACAACAGAAAAAAGCAGTAGTACCGGGATTCTACGGCTCAATGCCAAATGGAACAATCAAAACATTTTCACGTGGAGGTTCTGACGTAACAGGGTCTATTATTGCCAGAGCAGCAGAAGCTAAGATTTATGAAAACTGGACAGATGTTAGCGGATGCCTTATTTGTGATCCTAGAATTGTTAACAATCCGGCTCCAATTAACACAATTACATATAGTGAACTTAGAGAATTAGCATATATGGGCGCAACTGTACTTCATGAAGATGCTATTTTCCCAGTAAGAGCAGCAGGCATTCCTGTAAATATAAAGAATACTAATTGCCCGCAGGACAGAGGAACAATGATTGTATCAGAAACAGCAGAACCTTGTGAACATATTATTACAGGTATTGCAGGTAAAAAAGGTATGTCTGTAATCAATATTGAAAAAGACAAGATGAACAGCGAAGTTGGATTTGGTAGAAACGTTCTTCGTGCATTAGAAAAGAGCAATGTAAGTTTTGAACATATGCCATCAGGTGTAGATACAATGAGCGTTGTTATTCAGACAGATAAGTTAGCAGGCAAGGAAACAACAATTCTTGATGAAATTAGATCAAGAGTGCATCCTGACCAGTTATACATTGAAAGCAACTTAGCTCTTATTGCAGTTGTAGGTCGTGGAATGAAGAGTGCAAGAGGTACAGCGGCAATCTTATTTACAGCTTTAGCAGATGCAAGAGTAAATATTAAGATGATTGATCAGGGTTCTTCAGAATTAAACATCATTATCGGTGTTGCAGAGGAAGACTTTGAAGTAGCAATGAAAGCTATTTACAATGCATTTATTAAGGTAAAAAAATAAATAGCAGATAACCTTTGTTAAAAAGTTGACAAAGATTTATATAAGTACTATAATAGCATAGTAAAAATTAAAAAATTCTTCGGGGCAGGGTGAAATTCCCTACCGGCTGTGATTGCGAATGCATAAGTCAGCGAGCCAATGGCATGATATGGTGTGAATCCATAACCGACAGTAAAGTCTGGATGAGAGAAGACAGGAGAGTAATTATCATAGATTGATTAAGGATTCTAAAAGCCACTGGAATCTTGCAATCAGTAATTTATGAATATTACATTTCTATATTTGCTTTGTATTTAAGCCCTGGAAACTATTTCCGGGGTTTTCTTTTTGCCACAAAAAGAAAGATACGGCAAATCAAATCACCAATAAGTGTTGAAGAATTTTGAAAAAAGAAAAAGGAGATTTAAAATGAAAAAAGTATTTACTACAAAAAATCTGGTTCTTATGGCAATGTTCTCAGCACTTGCCGCAGTGTTAATGTTATGGGAATTTCCAATTCCTTTTATAGCACCAAACTTTTATGAAATTGATTTAAGTGAGATTCCAATTCTTGTAGGTTCATTTATTATGGGACCTGTATCGGGAGTAATTATGGAAGCAATAAAGATTATCCTTAAATTATTAATTAAGGGAACTTCAACAGCATATGTTGGAGATTTCGCAAACTTCTGTATAGGAGTATGTTTGGTAGTACCCGCAAGTATAATTTACCAGAAACACAAAACAAAAAAGAATGCCTTCATTGGAATGCTAGCTGGAACGTTGTTCATGGCTGTAGCAGGTGTTGTTCTTAACTATTTCGTAATGATACCATTTTATGTTAAGGCATTTGGAATGCCATTAGAAGCAATTATTGGTGCAGGGGCAAAGATTCAGCCTTTAGTTACAAACAAATTAAGTTTTACAATAGTATGTGTGGCACCGTTTAACATTGTTAAGGGCATAATAGTAAGTTTGGTAACAGCATTAATTTACAAGCACATTAGTGCTTTCGTAAAAACAATAAAGTTATAAAGTATAAAAATTAAATAGCAAGTAAAATCCATTATTTTAACCTAGAGGGCGGCATTAAAAGTGCCGTCTTTTTAGTTTTTGTGGAAAAAAAATTATATTGTGTTACAATGGTATTGCTTATTAGGATTGTACAAGTGAATTTTGCTTGGCAATTTATTCAATCAAAAATTTTGTTTGGAGGATATATGGTTTATGAGACTATGTGTTGGGAAGACACATTTAATCTTGGAAAAAAAATAGGACAACAGGCAAAGCCGGACAGGTTATTTGTCTTAATGGTGATTTAGGAGTGGGAAAGACTGTATTTACCCAAGGGTTCGCTAAGGGACTCGGAATCGAAGAAACAGTAAACAGCCCTACTTTTACAATAATTCAGGTGTATGATGAAGGAAGAATACCACTTTATCATTTTGACGTTTATAGAATTGGTGATCCCGAAGAAATGTATGAAATCGGTTATGAAGACTATTTCTTTGGGGAAGGGGTATGCTTAATAGAATGGTCTAAATTAATTGAAGAATTAATTCCAAGTGATGCAGCAACTGTATTAATAGAGAAAGATTTAGAAAAAGGTCTTGAATTATAGAAAGGTTACGGTGGAAGGACTATGAGAATTTTGGCAATAGACAGTTCATCTATGGTGGCAACTGTAGCTGTTGTAACAGATGGTGTCTTAACAGCAGAATATACAATTAATCACAAAAAAACACATTCACAGACTTTATTGCCTATGATAGATGAAATAAAGAAGAATATAGATTTGGATATGAATACGGTGGATGCAATTGCAATTGCAGGTGGTCCGGGGTCATACACAGGTCTTAGAATTGGAAGTGCCACAGCTAAAGGTTTCGGACTGGCACTTAATATTCCAATTATAAATATTCCAACAATGGATGCGTTAGCATATAATCTTTTCTCTTCATCTTTTGTTATCTGCCCTATTATGGATGCAAGAAGAGAACAGGTTTACACAGGAATTTACAAGTTTAACGGTACAACAATGGAAGTTATAAAACCACAGTGCATTATGATGATTAGAGATCTTGTAAAAGAATTAAATAATATGTCACAGGCGGTCATGTTTAATGGTGATGGCGTGGATGCTTACAAAGATATAATCGAAGAAGAAATGACAACAGAGCATTATTATGCGCCTGCATCTGTAAACAGAGCAAAGGCTTCATCTTTGGCATCTTTGGCAGAAATTTATTACAAAGAAGGTAAGACTGAAACAGCAGCTGAGCATGCACCGGAATATTTAAGATTATCTCAGGCCGAAAGAGAATTAAAAGAAAAAATGGAAAGAACAAAAGATGCAGGAAATAATCTATAGGTTAATGAGTGAAGGGGATATAAAACAGGTTGCAGCAATAGAGAAGGAAATTTTTTCTCTACCATGGTCTGAAAAATCCTTTTTGGATTCTTTAAAAAACGAAAATACTATATATATAGTAGCAGAAATTAAAGATGAAATTGTGGCATATTGTGGAGCATATATTTCTTTTGAAGAAGCTGACATTAGCAATGTGGCAGTCAAAAAAAAATTTTAGAAGAAAGAATGTGGCTGAGAATATGTTAAATAAACTTTTTTATGAATGCGGGAAAAAAGGAGTGTCAGATATTACTTTGGAAGTAAGAGAGACTAATGTTCCGGCAATAAGTTTATATGAAAAACTAGGCTTTGAAGAAGCGGGAATACGTAAAAATTTTTATGAAAAACCTGTTGAAAATGCTCTTATTATGTGGAAACATGATTAGAAGAACTTTCCACTAGTATTTGAAAGTGTTTATAGTTAGAATGAAACAAGACTAATTATTAACACAGGAGGAAAGTATGAGAGTATATAAAGATAAAAAACTAACGAAAGTAGTATGTAACAATTGTGGAAAAAATATTAAAGTGAATAATTCCACAATAGAGGAAGGTGTATTTTTCGCAGATTATAAGTGGGGGTATTTTTCAAAAAAAGATGGAAGAGAAGACACTTTTGATTTGTGCGAAAAATGCTATGATGAAATAACAGAAAAATTTTTATACAAAATAAATACAAAAAATTATACAGAATTGTTATGATTTTAATCATTTAGAAAATGGAGAAGGTATGTTAGATGTTTGTTTACTTGGCACAGGGGGAATGATGCCACTTCCAAGAAGATGGCTTACAGCCCTTATGTGCAGATATAATGGAAAAAATATATTAATAGATTGTGGAGAGGGGACTCAGGTTGCAATCAAAGAAAAAGGCTGGACATTTAAGCCTATTGATGTTATATGCATTACACATTATCATGCAGATCATATTAGTGGCTTGCCGGGTTTACTTTTAACAATGGGAAATGCAGAGAGAACGGAACCTCTTACAATGATAGGTCCAAGAGGATTGACAAAAGTTGTCAATGCTCTTAGAACCATAGCACCTGAATTACCTTTTGACATTAATTTTATTGAACTTACTGAAGGTGAGCAAACACTGGAATTTGAAGATTTCAGGATTAAAGCTTTAGAGTAAAGCATAATATAGTTTGCTACGGATATTCCATAGAAATAGATCGTGGAGGAAAATTCAACCCTGAAGCGGCAAAAAAACTTAACATACCCATAAGAAGTTGGGGAAAACTTCAAAAAGGAGAGACGGTTGAAGTTGATGGTGTAACATTTACACCTGATATGGTAGTTGGTGCACCAAGAAAAGGTTTAAAAGTTACTTATACAACAGATACAAGACCAGTGCCTGTAATAGCAAAGGCGGCAAAAGGGGCGGACCTTTTTATATGCGAAGGGATGTATGGCGAACCTGATAAGGATGCCAAGGCAAGAGAACATAAACATATGACATTTAAAGAGGCTGCAAAGATTGCAAAAGAGGCACAACCTAAGGAAATGTGGCTTACACATTTCAGCCCTTCATTAGTAAGACCTTTAGAGTATATGGATACAGTTACGGATATATTTGAAAATGCTAAAGCAGGAAAGGATGGAATGTCTGTTAATTTATGTTTTGAGGACTAAACTTATTAACATTAATTAGACAGAAAAAGAAAAGGTGTTAACATGGAAGAAGTGAAAATATTAGCAATTGAAAGTTCTTGTGACGAAACAGCAGCAGCAGTAGTAGTTAACGGTAGAGAAGCATTATCTAATGTTATTTCATCTCAGATAGATTTACATACTTTATACGGTGGTGTTGTGCCTGAAATCGCATCAAGAAAACATATTGAAAATATAAATTATGTTATAGAAAAAGCTTTGTCGGACGCTAATTGCACATTAGATGACATAGATGCAATAGGTGTTACATATGGACCGGGCTTAGTTGGAGCCTTATTGGTAGGTGTGGCAGAAGCAAAGGCTATATGCTTTGCAAAGGACATACCTTTAATTGGTGTGCACCATATTGAAGGACATATTTGCGCTAATTATGTTGAAAACAAGGAATTAGAGCCACCATTTGTGTGCCTTGTAGTATCAGGTGGACATACTCATTTAGTTGTTGTTGAAGATTATGGCAAATACAAAATTCTTGGAAAAACAAGAGATGATGCAGCAGGTGAAGCTTTTGATAAGGTTGCAAGAGCAATAGGTTTAGGATACCCGGGAGGCCCTAAAATTGACAAAATCTCAAAAGAAGGCAACCCTCATGCATATGAGTTTCCAAGGACAAAAATAGCTAACAGTATTTATGATTTTAGCTTTAGCGGGCTTAAATCGGCAGTACTTAACCAGCTTAATTTGTCAAAAATGAAAGGCGAAGAGATTAATCCTGCAGATGTGGCAGCATCTTTCCAAAAATCCGTAGTGGATACTTTAGTAAGCAGAGCAATGATTGCCCTTGAAGAAACAGGAATGAAAAAGTTTGCCATAGCAGGCGGAGTGGCTTCAAACACAGCCATCAGAGCAGCTTTCAAGGAAGAATGCGAAAAGAGAGGCGTGGAATTTTATCATCCGTCACCTATTTTGTGTACAGACAACGCAGTAATGATAGGCTCAGCAGCTTATTATGAATATAAAAACGGAATTTACACACAGTTGGGATTAAATGCTATTCCAAATTTAAAATTAGGTGAAAGATATGAATAAAATAACAGCAATAGTATTGGCTGCAGGAAGTGGCAGTCGAAATGAAAGCAAAACAAAAAAACATTTAA
>ENA-OQAZ01000403-OQAZ01000403.1-human-gut-metagenome-genome-assembly--contig:-NODE-403-length-24480-cov-4.193652_pt1 | contig 24480 bp, 25 predicted proteins | sample MGYA00242737_ERZ504531 | MGnify/ENA primary metagenome ERZ504531 (study PRJEB26092, sample SAMD00036244) | human gut metagenome | host: Homo sapiens | study: EMG produced TPA metagenomics assembly of... | reverse complement strand
TATAATAGAGTATTCTTTAAACATTAAGCGGAGGCACTCATGTACTACTCAGAAGAACTGATAGAAGAAGTAAGATCAAGGAATGATATTGTAGATGTGATTTCTGGATATGTCCGGCTGCAGAAGAAAGGCAGCTCTTATTTTGGATTATGTCCGTTCCATAATGAGAAATCACCGTCTTTTTCTGTGAGCAGACAGAAGCAGATGTATTACTGCTTTGGATGTGGGGCGGGAGGGAATGTTTTTACGTTTCTTATGGAATATGAGAATTTTTCTTTTGTAGAAGCAGTGAAGTTTCTTGCGGACAGAGCAGGAATCGAACTTCCGGAGATGGAATACTCGAAAGAAGCGAAGGAAAAAGCAGATTTAAAGTCTACGATTCTTGAGATGAATAAGCTGGCTGCAAAGTATTTTTACGTACAGCTGAAATCAGAGCGTGGAAGTCAGGCCTACAGTTATCTTAAGAACCGTGAACTCTCAGATGAGACGATCACAGCGTTTGGACTGGGATTTTCGAACAAATACAGTGATGATCTGTATAAGTATCTGAGAGAGAAGGGATACAGTGAAGACCTGATTCGACAGGCCGGACTGATCAACACGGATGAACGTCAGGGTGTGTACGACAAGTTTTGGAATCGTGTGATGTTTCCAATTATGGATGTCAATAACCGTGTGATCGGATTTGGTGGTCGTGTGATGGGAGATGGGAAACCGAAATATCTGAATTCACCGGAGACAGTCGTTTTTGATAAGAGCCGGAATCTTTATGGTCTGAACCGTGCCAGAACATCAAGAAAGCCATACTTTCTTCTTTGCGAAGGATATATGGATGTGATCTCTCTCCATCAGTCCGGATTTACGAATGCGGTAGCTTCATTGGGGACTGCATTGACAGCAGGGCATGCAGCTCTGATCAAGCGTTATGTCCAGGAAGTTTATCTGACTTATGACAGTGATGAAGCCGGTACAAGAGCAGCACTTCGCGCAGTGCCGATCTTGCGGGAGGCCGGGATTTCTGCTAAAGTTGTAAGGATGGATCCATATAAAGATCCGGATGAATTCATTAAGAACCTTGGAGCAGAAGAATATGAGAAGCGGATCCATGCGGCGCGTAATGGATTCATGTTCAGCCTGGAGATGCTGGAGAAACAATATGATATGAATTCTCCGGAAGGCAAGACAGATTTCTTCAAGGAAGTGTCGAGGAGACTGCTTGAATTCGAAGACGAGCTGGAGCGTAACAACTATATCGAAGCTGTTGCAACAGCATACCGGGTCAGCCGGGAAAGTCTGGAGAAGATGGTCGCAAAGATGGCTGTGAATGCCGGAATGGCGAGACCGGTCGCAAGGCCGAAACGGGCAGAGGGATCTGAGAAGAAGCAAAAGGAAGACGGAATCCTTACTTCACAGAAAGCATTGTTGACCTGGATGATCGATGATGACAGGCTCTTTGATCAGATCAGTCAGTACATAAGCCCGGGTGATTTTACAGAAAGTCTGTATCGGACGGTTGCAGAACTTTTATATGAGCAGAGAAAGCAGGGAGCCTTGAATCCTGCGAAGATCCTGAATCATTCACAGAGGAAGAAGATCACAGAGAAGCAGCCTCTTTGTTTAACACAAGAATCAAAGAGCTGAAGACAAAGGAAGAAAGAGAACAGGCTTTACAAGAGACAATCCTGCGGGTGAAGAGTTATAGCATTGAGCATCAGACAATGAATCTCGACCCGACAGATATGCGGGGGTTACAGCATTTGATGGAAGAGAAACGGAAGCTGGAGAACCTGAAGAATTTGAATATTACAATTCAATAAGGATAAAATAAAACAAGACAGGCTGCGGATGCGCGCAGCGAAGGAAGGAAGAACACATGGACGATATTACACAGAAATTTCTTGATAGATTGAAAGACCTGGTTGCACTTGGTAAAAAGAAAAAGAGCATACTGGATGTCCAGGAGATCAATGATTTTTTCAATGATATGGAACTCAATGCAGATCAGATGGAGAAGGTATTTGATTACCTTGAGGCAAATAACATTGATGTGCTGCGCATTAGCGGAGATACGCCGGATGAGGTGGATGTAGATCTGGATGACATTATCATATCTGAGGAAGACGACGTGGATATGGAGAATATCGACCTGTCAGTTCCGGAAGGCGTGAGTATTGAAGATCCGGTCCGTATGTATTTAAAAGAGATCGGTAAGGTACCTCTTCTGAGTGCAGAACGTGAGATTGAGCTTGCACAGAGAATGGAAGAAGGCGATGAGGAAGCCAAGAAAGAGCTTGCAGAAGCGAACTTAAGACTTGTAGTCAGCATTGCAAAGAGATATGTTGGAAGAGGCATGTTATTCCTTGATCTGATCCAGGAGGGTAACCTCGGTCTGATCAAAGCAGTTGAAAAGTTTGATTATCACAAGGGATATAAGTTCAGTACTTATGCCACATGGTGGATCCGTCAGGCGATCACAAGAGCGATTGCAGATCAGGCAAGAACAATCCGTATCCCGGTTCATATGGTTGAGACGATCAACAAGCTGATCCGTGTATCCAGACAGCTTCTTCAGGAACTGGGAAGAGAACCGCTTCCGGAAGAGATTGCCAAGGAGATGGATATGCCGGTAGAACGTGTACGTGAGATCCTGAAGATTTCACAGGAACCGGTTTCTCTTGAGACACCAATCGGTGAAGAGGAAGACAGCCACCTTGGAGACTTTATCCAGGATGATAATGTACCGGTTCCAGCAGAGGCAGCTGCACAGACACTTCTGAAAGAGCAGCTGGATGAAGTACTGGATACATTGACAGAGAGAGAGCAGAAAGTCCTCCGTCTTCGTTTCGGAATGAATGACGGAAGAGCACGTACACTTGAAGAGGTTGGACGAGAGTTTGATGTAACAAGAGAGCGTATCCGTCAGATCGAGGCGAAAGCACTCCGTAAGCTCCGTCACCCAAGCAGAAGCAGAAAACTGAGGGATTATCTGGATTAATGATGGAATTATCGAAAAGATTACAGGCGGTCGCAGATCTTGTGACCGCCCATTATAAATTAGCGGACATTGGAACAGATCATGCATATATTCCGATTTATCTGACACAGCAGAAGAAGATTACAGAAGCAGTTGCACTTGATGTCAATGAAGGACCACTGCAGCGAGCAGAGGAACATATCCGCGAGAATGGACTTGAAGCAGAGATAGAGACGAGACTTTCCAATGGATTTCAGGCATTACAGCCGGGAGAAGTCCAGTCTGCGGTCATCGCAGGAATGGGCGGCGGACTTGTGATCCGGATACTGACAGAAGGAGAGAAAGTGGTGCGAAAGCTTGAGGAGTGTATCCTTCAGCCACAGTCAGAGATTGAGAAAGTGCGGGCATTTCTTCTTGAGAAGGGATATGAATTTCTGGAAGAAGATATGGTCTGTGAAGATGGAAAATATTATCCTATGATGAAGGTAAGACCACCGGTAGCTGATACAGCAGGCGAAGATACAGAAGTAAAGTGCTGGGATACGTTCAGTTAAAATATGGAAAGCTTTTGCTGGAGAAACAACATCCGGTACTCAGAGAGTATCTGGAAAGAGAGATACGCATTTATCAAAGTATTTTAGAAGGATTGAAAGCGAAAGATTCTGACCGGATCCGTCAGAGAAAAGAAGAATTGGAACAGGAACTTGTAGAAGCAGAGAAAGGGATGAAATATTATGCAGTGTAAAGAGATTATACAGGTAATAGAGGCAACATTCCCGCGAACAGCAGCTTTGGGATTTGACAATGTAGGACTGCTTGCAGGACGTTCAGAGAAAGAGGTGTCCAGAATTTATCTGGCACTGGATGCAACAGATGTTGTGATCGACCGTGCGATCAAGGAAGGTGCGGACATGCTGATCACACATCACCCGCTTTTATTCTCAGCAGTAAAGAAAGTGACGGATGAAGATTTTATTACAAGAAGAATTGTGAAGCTGATTCAGAATGACATTTCCTATTATGCAATGCATACGAATTATGATGTGCTTGGTATGGCAGAACTGTCCGGAAAGATCATGGATCTTCAGAATGGGGAAGTGTTAGATGTTACCTATACAGATGAAGAAGGGAATCCGGAAGGAATCGGAAGAATCGGTAATCTGGAGAAAGATATGACATTGGAAGAGTGCTGTGTCTATGTGAAACACAGACTTGAACTTGGAAGTCTGAAAGTATTTGGAGATATGCAGAAGAAGGTACATCGTCTTGCAATTTCTCCGGGATCAGGAAAGAGCTCGATTGCAGTTGCTCTCGAGAAGGGGGCAGATGTTCTTGTAACAGGAGATATCGGTCATCATGATGGAATTGATGCAGTAGAGCAGGGGCTTGCAGTAATTGATGCAGGACATTATGGCACAGAATATATTTTTATTGAAGATATGAAGCAGTTCTTCGAGAAGAAGCTTCCGGTGCTGGATGTACTTACAGATCCAATCGAGCATCCATTCCAGATCATATAATCAGAAGTGAACGCATAATAATGTTCAGCAGGGCAGTTGTGAGCGGAAAGCAGTTCACAAAGACAGTGGAGGTGGCTGAGAGTTGGAAAGTCAGAAATGTAAGGTTACGATAAGCGGAAAAGAGTATCTTTATGAGAAGGGGACGTCTTATCAGGAGATCGCGAAGGATTTTCAGAAAGAGTATAAACATCAGATCGCACTTGTGATGCTGGATGGACATCGTCTGCAAGAACTTAGAAAACAGGTTTCCGGAGACTGTACGCTGCAATTTATTACAACACAGGATACGGCGGGGTATGACACGTATCGGAGAAGTGTCTGCTTTCTTTTTATTAAGCAGTACACGATGTGATTGGCCATGAGCGTCCGCAGCAGGTGCGTGTACGGATTCATTTTTCGTTAGGTGCAGGATTTTACTGTACGGTGGAAGGAATCGATCATGTGGGAATGGAATTCCAATGGAAAGTTGAAGAACGCATGTATGAACTTGTACAGCAGAGACTTCCTATCACAAAAGAGTTGATCCATACAGAAGAGGCAGTGGAATTATTCCATCGATATGGAATGTTTGATAAAGAACGCCTGTTCCGGTATCGGAGAAGTTCCCACGTGAATCTGTATGCCATGAATGAATTCCGTGACTATTATTATGGTTATATGATGCCGGATACAGGAGATTTGAAGTATTTTGCATTGTATCTGTATCAGGGCGGAATCGTACTTCAGATGCCGCTGAAAGACGAACCGGAGAAAGTGCCTTTATTTGTGCCAAAGGATAAGCTGTTTCGTGTACTCAGTGAGTCTGTGAGATGGGGAGACCAGCAGGGGATTGATACCGTCGGTGCGCTCAATGACATGATCACGCAGGACGATATGCGAGAGATTGTTCTTGTCCAGGAGGCATTCCAGGAGCGCAAGATCGGAGAGATCGCAAAGCAGATCGCAGATCGTCCGGGGGTGAAGTTTGTTCTGATCGCAGGACCTTCCTCTTCCGGCAAGACAACATTTTCACATCGCTTATCCATTCAGCTCAGAGTGAACGGGCTTCATCCACATCCGATTTCTGTAGATAATTATTTCGTGGATCGGGAGAAAACACCGAAAGACGAGGATGGAAATTATAACTTCGAATGCATTGAAGCAATCGATGTGGAAAAGTTCAATGAGGACATGAGCAATCTGCTGGCAGGCGAGGAAGTCTATCTTCCGGTTTTTGACTTTAAGACCGGTAAACGGAATTTTGAAACAAAGCCAAAGAAACTCGGTGAAAATGATATCCTTGTAATCGAAGGAATCCATTGCCTGAATCCGAAGCTGACAGAACAGTTATGTGATGACCGGAAATTCAGGATCTATATCAGTGCATTAACACAGCTGAATATTGATGAGCATAACCGGATTCCGTCTACAGACGGACGTTTGATCCGAAGACTTGTCAGGGATGCAAGAACAAGAGGGGCATCGGCGACGAAGACCATCTCAATGTGGCCTTCAGTGAGAAGAGGAGAAGAAAAGAATATTTTCCCATATCAGGAATACGCAGATGTGATGTTTAACTCTTCCCTGATCTATGAACTGGCAGTGTTGAAACAGTATGTGGAGCCGTTACTTCTTGGCGTAAGCAAAGATTCTCCGGAATATGTTGAAGCGAAGCGGTTGTTGAAATTCCTGGATTATTTCGTAGGAATCGGAAATGACAATGTGCCAACGAATTCGCTTTTGAGAGAATTTATTGGCGGTGGATGTTTCCATGTATGATGTGATAGAAATGTAGAAGAAAGAGGATGCATAGAAAACTTGTATGTAACAAGAATTTCCATGTATCCTCTTTGTGTTAAGCCACCTCTTTGTTGATCATATCCTGCAATAAGCAGAAATATACAATATCTAATCCTAAAATCGAGAGAATCAGATAGAGAATAGAAGAATTCCCCTGTATTCCTCTGATGCGGTCACAGCGTTCTCCCATCTTATAAGCCCAGTAAATACCATAGATTCCACAGGTGATCAAAGAAAATAGGAATACCATGCCTCCGCTTGTTGCCTGTGGCTCTCCGGCCAGCTGATTCACCTCATCATTCAGCTTGATCATCCAGTAGATACTGTAGATGCCGCAGGTGAGGAAAGAAAAAACAATTGCAAGTACAAGATTACGTGGCATAATGCCTGCTGTTGACCTGTACTGGTAATAATTGTTCTGATTATAGTTGTTCTGGTATGCATTCTGGTAATATGCATTCTGCTGGAACTGGCTTTCCTGCTGCTTTTGATTCTCCTGTGTATGAGCGTTATCATTAGGAGTGGGAAGCGGAGCACCACATTCCTGACAGAAAGAAGCACTGTCTTCGCAGAGCGAATTACATTTTGGACAGATTTTCATAGAAGATTCTCCTTTGCTGAATTAGTTCGAAAATTGTCAGAAGCTGACAAGATCCTTCTGAAAAGTATCGTAGCATAAAAAGATACAAGTTACAAGAAATGTAGCCAAGTTTTAGGATATCTTAAGATATCCGATAGAAATAAACCTGGAATATGCATAATATTCTTCCTTTTTCTTTCAAAAAGTTTGTGGTAGAATAGTAATGTTTCTGAAAACAAAACATGAGGAGAGGAAAGTATGCCAGTATTTGACTTTAACAGTGCACCGGAAGATAAGAAAGAAGTTCAGTGTACTTATACAACATTTTGTTCCAATGAAGACCATGCGACACCGGAGTGTCCGATTCTTGTTCTGGATAATCAGAACCGGAAGTGGAACCATCATTCCTGCGGTGTATTTACCAATCAGAATAAGCAGACTGCATTTGAGTTTGATGAAAAGGACGGAACATGTAGCGCAAATATCCTAAAAGTGGATGCACGTTTTGTCAGCCTTTTAAAATGGCTTGGAGAAAATCACATTAATGTACGTCTTTCCGGAGAAAATAAGCCGGATGGTTATGCCGTTTACAGAATCCGTGAGATCGCATTTGGAGGCGGAACAAAATTATCTGCTGAGGACGGCTTTCTTCAGTTTATGATCGAGCGGCTGTTTGCAAGTGATGCGCCAAAAGAAGAGATCAATGGTGACGAGCAGGAAGAGTCCGGAGATGACATGAAGCTTACAAGTATTCAGAGTATTACTGACTTTATGACATGTGCAGGACGCACACTTCCGGACAACATTCGTCTGTGGGCAAGAAGAAATCTTGCAGTTGCACGCTCTCATGAGGTTTCTCAGGAAGAGCGCCGTCACGCACAGAGAGCACTTTCTATTATGATGAATATTCAGTGGAAGAGCAATTACTTTGAAGCAATCGATCCGGATGAAGCGAGAAGAATTCTGGATGAAGAGCTGTATGGAATGGAGAAAGTAAAGCAGAGAATCATAGAGACGATCATTCAGATCAACCGTACACACACACTTCCGGCGTACGGACTTCTGCTTGTCGGACCGGCCGGAACAGGTAAATCCCAGATTGCTTATGCCGTTGCAAGAATCCTTAAACTGCCTTGGACAACACTGGATATGAGTTCTATTAACGATCCGGAACAGCTGACAGGAAGTTCAAGAATCTATTCGAACGCAAAGCCAGGTATTATCATGGAAGCATTCTCCATGGCAGGGGAATCCAATCTGGTATTCATTATTAATGAGCTGGATAAGGCGGCATCCGGAAAGGGAAACGGAAACCCGGCAGATGTTTTACTTACACTGCTGGACAACCTTGGATTTACAGACAACTACATGGAGTGTATGATCCCTACCGTTGGTGTATATCCAATCGCCACAGCGAACGACAAGGATCAGATCAGCGCACCACTCATGTCCCGCTTTGCTGTTATTGATATCCCGGATTATACACCGGAAGAGAAGAAAGTGATCTTTTCCAAATTCGCACTTCCGAAGGTGCTGAAACGCATGAGCCTGAAGGCAGAAGAGTGTATTATGACAGAAGAGGCACTCAATGAAGTTATTGAACTGTACTCCAACACGTCAGGAATCCGAGATCTGGAACAGGCAGCAGAACACATCGCAGCGAATGCGTTGTATCAGATTGAAGTGAATCATGTGGAGAGAGTTGAATTTGATGCAGAGATGGTAAGAGAACTGCTTGGATAAAGTTGGTTTTCGCCATGAAAGAAAGAGCTCTGGAAAGTTTTGGATTTCCAGAGCTCTTTTTTTGACTTGCGTTATAACGTAAATAAAACTCTAAATGCAAATAAAGTTCAATTCCTACTGTCTATAATACTGCAAAAATTCTCCAATCTTACCAACCGCTTCTTTCAGTACTTCAATACGCGGCAGATAAACAACGCGGAAATGATCCGGCTGATGCCAGTTGAATCCGCTTCCCTGAACAATCAGGATCTTCTTTTCACGAAGCAGATCAAGAGCAAATTTCTCATCATTCACAATATTGAACTTCTTCGTATCAATCTTCGGGAACATATAAAATGCAGCCTGCGGTTTTACTGCGCTGATTCCCGGAATATCCGTCAGAGCCTTGTAAACATATTCACGCTGCTCGTAAATACGTCCACCCGGAACAATATAATCATTTACACTCTGGTGTCCGCCAAGAGCTGTCTGTACAATGGACTGTGCCGGAACGTTAGAGCAAAGACGCATGTTGGAAAGCATCTTGATTCCTTCGATATAGTCTCTTGCAATATTTTTATTTCCACTTAAGATCATCCATCCGATACGGAATCCGGCGATCATATGGGACTTGGACAGTCCGCTGAATGTCACGCAGAACAGATCCGGTGCGAGAGAAGCAATAGAAACATGCTCTTTTCCATCCATAACAAGACGGTCATAAATCTCATCAGAGAAAATGATCAGCTGGTGTTCTCTTGCGAGGTCTACAATCTGCTGCAGTACTTCCTTCGGATAAAGAGCACCGGTCGGATTGTTTGGATTGATGATAACGATCGCTTTTGTACGGTCGTTGATCTTCTTACGCATATCTTCGATATCCGGATACCAGTCAGACTGCTCATCACAGATATAATGCACAGGCTTTCCACCGGCAAGTGTAGCACAAGCTGTCCAGAGCGGATAATCCGGAGACGGGATAAGAATCTCATCTCCTGTATCCAAAAGAGCAGACATGGTAAGATTGATCAGTTCACTGACACCATTTCCTGTGTAAATATCGCTCATCGTTACATTCGGCAGGTGCTTTAACTGGGCATACTGCATGATGCTTTTCGCGCAGAGAACAGACCGGCAGAAGCAGAGTAGCCTTCGCAGTCAGAAAGCTGACGGCTCATGTCATAGATCACCTCATCCGGTGTACGGAAGCCAAACGGAGCCGGATTTCCGATATTAAGCTTCAGTACATGAGTTCCCATCTCTTCCATTTTGGCAGCCTCATCGACAACCGGACCTCTCACATCATATAATACATTATTTAACTTGGATGATTTTTTGAATTCTCTCACTTTCATACCTCCTGAATTATCTGCGGATGTCTGTATCTTATCAACATCTGACAGTGTGGAATCATTATCATTATTATTGTTTAACCAGTCAGGATCAACCTGCAGGGCATCTGCCAGAAAATGTAAGATGTCGGTACGCGGGATTGTCTTCCCACTGACATACTGGCTGACATGACTTTTCCCAAGCTTGATCCCTTTCTGCTGGGCAAGACGAACAAGATCAACCTGCTTCAGGCCTTGCTCGTTCATAGCGGCTTTTAATCTGTCTGCAAAGGTTTCCATAAAGCTCCTTTCGAGGTCCTTCCGTGGGGCAGACCCCATTAATAAAGTATAAAGTTCAATTTAAATCCTGTTTCAATATGAAAATCTCTAAAAGTTCAATTTAAAAGTTCAAAACTTTAGTCAGAGTATACCACGATAAATGAAAAAGTTCAATAAAAAAATTACTGTTATAGAAAATCCGCAAAATTACGGTATCATTAAGAAAATATGATATACTAAAAGTGTTTATTACAGTAAAACACAAAGTACACAGAACGAAGGGAAACAGGGAAATGATTCTTGAAAATGAAAAAATAAAACAGGCATTGGAATATATAAAGGAAGAAGATCCGGCGACGACTCAGGACACGCTCAATATGTGTCAGATCCCGGCACCTTCTTATAAGGAAGAGAAAAAAGCGGAGTATATCCGGGATCGGTTCCGGGAGATCGGGCTTAGGGATGTCAGGATTGACGCTGTTGGAAATGTGCTTGGGATCTGGCCGGGAACCGGTGAAGGACCAAATGTAATGCTTGCGGCGCACACAGACACAGTATTTCCGGAAGGGACAGATCTGACGATAAGAAAAGAAGGGAATCGTTATTATTGTCCCGGCATTAACGATGACACACATGCGGTGGCAGAGATGATAGTGGTGGCGAAAGCATGATCCATGCAGATCTTCACACAAAAGGGACTTGATCTTCTGTGCAAATGTGTGTGAAGAAGGACTTGGAGATCTAAGGGGCGTGAAGTATTTGTTTGGATATGACAGCAAAGCTTCAGAAGAATGTCCAGAGGTAGATGCATTTGTCTCAATTGATAACCAGTATACGGGCGGGGTAATCTATACGGCAACAGGAAGTCACCGTTATGAGGTGACATTTACCGGAAGAGGAGGTCACAGCTTTCAGAACTTTGGCATTCCTAATCCAATCCATGCAATGGGACGAGCAATCGCACAGATCGCAGAATTCCAGGTTCCGGATGAGCCGAAGACAACATTTAATGTAGGCGTGATCCAGGGAGGAACTTCCGTAAATACAATTTCAGGTTCCGCATCCATGCTGGTAGACCTCCGTTCGGACAGCGAAGAAGAGCTGAACCGACTGGACAAAGAACTTCATAAAGTGATCGAACAGGCAGCGCAAGAAGAAAATGCAAGATGGGATGCTTCAAAGCCGCAGATCAAAGTACAGATCGAAGAACGCGGTGTGAGACCGGCGGGGGCACAGCCAAAGGACTGTGCGATCGTGAAAGCAGCATTCCGGGCGGCAGAACTGCTGGGGGTTGAACCGGAGTATCGGTATGAGAGCAGTACGGATGCGAATATCCCGATCAGTATGGGAATCCCGGCAATCACTGTTGGAAGAGGTGGAGAAGAAGACGGAATCCATACCCTTCAGGAATGGTACGAGCCAAAAGAAGCATGGCTTGGACCACAGAGAGATTTGCTTCTGATGATTCTGCTTGCCGGGGCAGAAGGAGTCTGTGAGCCGGTTATAGAAAAAAGATAAAAAATCTTAAGAAAATATCAATGTCTTTTTAGGCACATTTCTTGTATACTGATGGTATGAGAGAATATTTTGTGCAGATTGTACCGGATGTCCCGGAGATTTTATCTTTTGCACAAAAAGAAGTAAAAATAAAACAAAGCAGGAGGGCAAAAGATGCGGGGAATCAGAAAGCAGTCATCCGACACACAGAGCTCCAGTCAGCCGAAAGAAAAAAGAAGATTGGATACAAAACAGAAAAAAGGAATGTTGATCGGCGGAGGTATCTTCCTTGTGGCAGTGATCGCCTGATTCTTGTGAAGAATCTGACAGGTGGAGGTGGAGCAGATGGAGAGAATGTTCTTTATGCGGATTCCGTCGGAATGATCACAGGGACAGGACTTGGGACACAGAACCGTTTTACAGGAGTGGTTGAAGCACAGGATACGTTGAAACTGACACTGGCAGACAACCAGAAGGTAAAACAGATCTTTGTTGAAAAAGGGCAGGAAGTAGAGCTGGAACAAAGTTGTTTGAATACGATACAGAAGAGCTTGCCATGACATTAGATCAGGGAAAACTGGAGCTTGAGAAGATCACGAACAACATCAGCAGCCTGAATTCACAGATCGCGACACTTACAACGGAGAAGAAGAGTGCGCCGGCCAGCGAACAGCTGTCCTATACGACACAGATCCAGGAACTTCAGATGGAGATCAAGCAGGAAGAGTACAATTATAAAGTAAAAGAGCTGGAAGTAAACCGTACACAGAAGAGCCTGGAACAGTCTACAGTAACTTCTACAGTTGCCGGAATTGTACAGGAGATCAACGAACAGCAGGGAACAGATCCTTCTACAGGAGAGTCCAAACCGTTTATGAGTATCCTTCTACAGGAAAATACAGAATCAAAGGAAAAGATCAGCGAGCAGAACATCGGAGATCTGACACCGGGCACACAGGTGACGATCCGCTCCAGAGTGAATGAAGATGAGATCTGGACAGGTACAGTAGATAACGTAGACACAGAGAAGCCGGAGAACAGTTCCCAGGATTCTATGAGTTATGGTTCTGAGAACAGCGATAATCAGGCAACAAAGTATCCATTCTATGTCACATTGGATACAGTGGATGGATTGATGCTCGGACAGCATGTCTATATCGAGACAAGTACTTCACTGGAAGCAGACAAGATGTGGCTGATGCGTGACTACATTGTAGACGCAGATTCAGATCATCCATATGTATGGGTAGCAGGAGATAATGACAAGCTGGAGAAGCGTTCTGTTACACTCGGAGAGACGAACGAAGATATGGGAACCTGTGAGATCGTAGACGGACTGAAAGCTTCTGATTACATTGTATGGCCAAGCGAGGAGTGCAAAAAAGGTGCAGCTGTTGTGAAGAACGATTCAGGTACATCAGGCAGTACTTCAGGCAGTACTTCAGATATGTCAGGAGCCGAGGGCGGTTACGAAGAACCTGTAGAAGAGAATGCAATGCAGGAAGGAGTTCCGGGAACGGAGGAGAGTGCGGATGAATAAAAAGAAAATAATCAAGATCGGCATTCCTGTGGCAGCAGGCTGCATCGTTCTTGCACTTGGAATCGGTTTCGCAGTGAAGAACAGCGGAAAGGCTGTTAAAGTAGCTCCTGTCAGCAGTGTGAATTCCGGTGGCTGGTACGATGATAGCGGGATTGCAAGTTACGGAACCGTCACAACGAACCAAAAGCAGGACATTTACGTGGATGATACTATGCCGATCACACAGGTTTACGTGAAAGCCGGGGATACGGTGAAAGTCGGAGACCGTCTTGTGGCATACGACACGACACTTTCTTCCCTGGAGCTTGAGATGAAAGAAATGCAGATTCAGGGGATTGACCTGAACATTCAGAACCTGCAGAAAGAGATCACCCAGCTCAAGGGGACAAAGACCGCGAAGGCAGATACAGGGGCATCCGTCGTGCAGACAAGCGCAGATGGAGAACAACAGCCAACTGTACAGAAGATGAGTGCTGTAAAGACAACCGTTCTTAATACATCAAAAGAGGATGAGAATAAAAAACCGGATGGTGATACCTCGAAGGATGATACGACAAAAGACGACAACACAAAAGATGATACTTCAAAAGACGATGCTTCGAAAGATGATAATACAAAAGACGATACATCCAAAGACGATAACAAAAAAGACGATGTACCATCTTCCGCAGTCGAGCGTCCATTCCCTGAAGCATTAAAGGGAAAAGAGGTTTACAGTGAGATCACATTAGATTCTGTTCCTTATAATAAAGAAGATGCAGACGGAACAATGGAAAAACCGTATCGTTATCTTTGCGCACCGGGGGCAGCCGTAAATGCACCGTTTATGCTCAAAGTATTAAAAGAGGGTCAAGTGTGTGCCTTTGATGTAGTAGATAACGCAGAAGCGCCGACAAAATTCTTATCCTGTTGGATCCTCGATGGAAAAACAGGACAGGTAGTCATACCGGATCCACAACCAACTCCAGACCCGGAGCCGACTCCAAATCCAGAGCCAACTCCGGAACCAGAGCCAACTCCGGAACCAGAACCAACTCCGGAACCGGATATTTCAGAAGATCCGGTTATCCCAGACACCCCGGACCTCCCGTCAAAGGAAGAAGTGACGAAGCAAATCAAGGAGAAAGAGCAGAAGATCAAAGATCTGGATCTTTCCAGGAGATCCGCTGAACTGGAACTGAAAAAGCTGAAGAAAAAGGTCGGGGACGGCGTGATCAAAAGTACGGTAGAAGGTGTAGTCAAAGAAGCGACTGACGAAGCGTCTGCAAAGAATGAGAACAAACCAGTTGTCAGCGTTGTCGGAGAAGAAGGTTTCTATGTGACCGGAAGAGTCGGAGAGACAATGCTTGATCAGATCAAAGAAGGAATGACTGCGACTGTAATGTCCTGGCAGTCGGGAGAATCCTACGAAGCGACAGTTACAGGTGTTGGCAACTCACCGGTAAGCGATTATTCCACAGGAGAGAACCAGAATCAGTCCTTCTATCCGTTCACGCTCGTGATCCACGGAGACGCAAATCTCTCGAATGGTGAGTCTGTGAATCTGTCGATGAATGGAATTGCAGCAGGTAGTGATGGATCGATCTATCTTGAAAAAATGTTTGTCCGCGAGGAAGGAAACCGCTATTATGTCTACAAGCGGGGCGATAATGGCAGATTAACAAAACAGTATGTAGAGGTTGGCAAAAATATGTACAATTCACTGGAGATCACCTCCGGCCTCACAATGGACGACCTGATCGCGTTCCCTTACGGCAGAGATGTCAAAGAAGGCGCAAAGACACAGGAAGCAGATACCCTGTACGACTATTATTAAGAAGACTGAACAGTATCAAAATGAAAGAGAGTGAGGTGCCATTATGTTAGAAGACATCAGACTGGCGTTTCAGGGAATCTGGAATCATAAATTAAGATCTGCGCTCACAATGCTCGGAATCATCATAGGAATCGGTTCCATTATAGCAATTGTGTCCACGATCAAAGGAACGAATGAACAGATTAAGAAGAATCTGGTCGGTGCAGGAAATGACGCGGTAAATGTACAGCTCTATCAGGGTGACTGGCCGATCGATCTGCAGTATCAGTCACTCCCGGACGGAGTGCCGGAGATCTCAGACGAGACACTGCAGGAGGTCGTTGAACTCCCGGAAGTGGAGACAGCGTCTTTATATCATACAAGAAATGAATACGACGCAGTTTACCGCGGCGCAAAGTCATTAAGTAACAGCGTGATTCTTGGAATTGACAGAAATTATCTGGATGTTTACGGATATCAGGTAACCAAAGGAAGAGGATTAACAGACAAAGATTATTCCGAAGGACGAAAAGTAGCCTTGATAGACAAGACAACAGCGGCAAGTTTATTCGACAATGCAGATGTGATCGGAAGAACGATCGAGATCAAGGGAGAGCCTTTTGTTGTCGTTGGAATGGTTGCAAAGAAAGCAGAGTCCCAGCCGGTGATCAACTCAATGGAAGATTACTACCGCTACATGTCAGATGACCAGAGCGGAAAGATTATTATTCCGGATCAAGTATGGCCGGTCATTTACCAGTATGACGAACCGCAGAACCTTGTCGTGCGTGCAAAAAGTACAGATGATATGACAGCGGCAGGAGAGAAAACCGCAGATATTTTAAATGCTATGCTGACAGTTTCAGATGATACCGTAAAATACAAAGGAGAAGATCTGTTAGAGCAGGCAACACAGATCCAGGAGATCAGCAACTCGACAAATCAGCAGCTGATTTGGATCGCCAGCATTTCCCTGTTAGTTGGTGGAATCGGAGTTATGAATATCATGCTCGTGTCGGTTACAGAACGTACCGGCGAGATTGGATTAAAGAAGGCACTCGGAGCGAGAAAGCGCAGAATTCTGACACAGTTCCTGACAGAGGCAGCGGTACTGACACTGCTTGGAGGAATTATAGGTGTTCTTGGAGGAATCGCGCTTGCGTACATTATATCCAAAGTCTCAGCAGTTCCGGTAGCAATCAGCGGAGTTTCGATTGTGATCGCAGTGCTGTTCTCCACACTGATCGGTATTATCTTCGGATTGATCCCGTCCGTGAAAGCGGCGAACATGAATCCAATCGAAGCACTTAGACATGAATAAAAAAACAGTGGAAAAAGAAAATACTTGTTTCAATTTCCTTCCATATCTGTTATAGTATGTGTTAATTAAAAGAGTCAGGAGAATCTGAGTGATCGGATTCTCCGTCTTTCTATGCAAAGAGAAAATAGCAATTATTAAAAGGAAAAGAGAAAAGGGGCATGTAGATTTGAGCAGCAGTACATTCGAAGGAAAGAAAAAGACAGAGAACGGAACAAAGAGGCTGATCTTCACAGCAGTATCTATCTTGCTGGAGATTGTATTCCTTCTCTTTCTGTTCACAAAGGTAAGTGAATACGCAACTATTATTGACTGGGCAACAAGAATCGTGGCAATCTTTCTTGTGCTTGGACTTTACAGCATGGATAAGACTTCATCGATGAAAATGCCATGGATCATACTGATGCTTGCATTCCCGATTCTTGGTGTGAGTCTGTATCTTCTCGTAGGTCTGAATGGAAGTACGAAGAAGATGCGGGCGAGATATGAAGAGATTGATAAAAAACTGCTCCCATATCTTCCGGATAACAGACAGATTCTTGAATGGATGAAAAAAGAGAATCCGCAGGCGGGGGCAATCGCTTCTTATCTGACGAATTACTCCTGTTACCCGGTTTATCAGACACAGATGTTACCTATTATGATGATGCAATCAAAGGGCTGGATGCACAGCTGGAGGATCTTTCAAAGGCAGAGAAGTTCATCTTTATGGAGTATCATGCCATCGAAGATGAAGAGGCATGGCAACGGATCCAGACGGTACTTGAAGATCGTGTGAAAGCAGGCGTAGAAGTTCGTATCTTCTATGATGATATGGGATCGATTTGGTTTGTGAACATGGATTTTGCAACAAAACTGAAATCTTTAGGAATCAAATGCCGTGTATTTAACCCGATTCTGCCGGGACTGAATATGTTCCTGAATAATCGCGATCACCGGAAGATTACTGTGATTGATGGAAAGGTTGCTTACACAGGTGGGTACAATCTGGCGAATGAGTATTTCAACATCACGCATCCGTATGGAATCTGGAAAGATACCGGGATCCGTATGGAAGGAGATGCGGTCAAGTCTATGACAGTAGCATTTCTGGAAATGTGGAATGCAGCCGGAAATGTAAAGTCAAAAGAACTTGTACCGGAGAAATATGTGATCAACTATGCATACCAGGCACAACAGCGTGGTTATGTCCAGCCATACGCAGACAGTCCGCTCGATGGTGAGCAGGTAGGCGAGGAAGTATATATCAGTATGGCGAACAAAGCGGAGAAATACTGCTGGTTTATCACCCCATATTTGATCATTACAGACGAGATGACACATGCACTCACACTGGCAGCAAAGCGTGGCGTTGATGTGCGTATCATAACACCGGGTATCCCGGACAAGAAGATGGTCTACAGTGTGACCCGTTCTTTCTATCATAATCTGGTTAAGCATGGAGTCCGTATCTATGAGTGGACACCGGGATTCTGTCATGCGAAGATGAGTGTGGCAGATGATAAAATGGCGACCTGCGGAACGATCAATCTCGATTACCGCAGCCTGTACCATCACTTTGAGAATGGATGCTTCCTGGCAGATTGCGACGCAGTGCTGGAGATCCGGGATGATCTGATCCGCACGATGGGAGAAAGCAGAGAAGTGACCGAGCAGTATAAAGAAGGAAGAAGTGCGGGCTTAAGACTCGGACAGCTGATCTTACGTCTGTTTGCGGAGCTGCTCTGATAATATCGTTTGTGGGTTGAATTTGCATTGGATTGATTGTATAATGAACTTGATTGTTGAGAAATTAACAATAGTTTTTTTATGAAATGGATGGTCTGCCGGTCAGAAGATACTGAACCCGACAGCCGGATATGAACTTTATTTTATGAAGGAGGAATCAACGATGATTACCTGGAACAATTTGGATAAGCTTACTTCTTATCAGGAACTTGAGAAGACAGAAAGTGTAGACCTCGCAGCAGTGATGGCCGGAGAGAACGGAGCAGAGCGTGTGAAGAACTACAGCGTTCCGATGGCAGAAGGATTAGCATACAATTATGCAGCAAAGAAAGTGGATGACACAGTTCTCTCAGCTCTTGAGAAACTGGCAGAAGAAGCACAGCTGACAGAGAAGTTCGAAGCACTTTACAACGGAGAAGTTGTGAACACAGGAGAGAAGCGTCTCGTACTTCACCATATGACACGCGGACAGCTCGGAGATGCTGTTGAGGCTGACGGTGTAGACAAGCGTACTTTCTATGTAGAGCAGCAGAAGAAGATTGCTGAGTTCGCGAACAAAGTACATGTAGGTGAGATTACAAACGGTGCCGGAGAGAAGTTTACAACAGTTGTTCAGATCGGTATCGGCGGAAGTGACCTCGGTCCTCGCGCAATGTACCTTGCACTTGAGAACTGGGCAAAGAAGAATGATACATTCAAGATGGAAGCAAAGTTCATCAGCAACGTTGACCCGGATGATGCGGCAGCAGTTCTGAATTCTGTAGATGTTGCTCATTCTATCTTCGTACTTGTATCCAAGTCAGGAACAACACTTGAGACTCTGACAAATGAGTCCTTTGTTAAGGATGCTCTTAAGAACGCAGGACTTGATGCATCCAAGCATATGATCGCAGTAACAAGTGAGACTTCACCACTTGCAAAGAGTGATGATTACCTTGCAGCCTTCTTCATGGATGACTATATCGGAGGACGTTTCTCATCTACATCAGCAGTTGGTGGAGCCGTACTTTCCCTCGCATTCGGACCGGAAGTATTTGCACAGTTCCTTGACGGAGCAGCAGCTGAGGATAAACTGTCCCTCAATAAGAATATCAAAGAGAACCCGGAGATGCTCGATGCATTGATCGGTGTATATGAGAGAAATGTACTCGGATACCCAAGCACAGCAGTACTTCCATACTCTCAGGCACTGAGCCGTTTCCCTGCACATCTGCAGCAGCTGGATATGGAGTCTAACGGAAAATCCGTAAACCGCTTTGGTGAGCCGGTTGATTACGTGACAGGACCGGTTATCTTCGGTGAGCCGGGAACAAATGGACAGCACTCCTTCTATCAGCTCCTTCACCAGGGAACAGATATTGTGCCGCTTCAGTTCGTAGGATTCAAGAACAGCCAGATCGGTACAGATGTTGTGATCCAGGACAGCACAAGCCAGCAGAAACTCTGTGCGAACGTAGCTGCTCAGATCGTAGCATTTGCATGTGGTAAAGAAGACGAGAACCGTAACAAGAACTTCGAAGGAGGACGTCCTTCAAGCATCATTATCGGAGAGCAGTTAACACCAGCATCTCTCGGAGCACTGCTTGCTCACTTCGAGAACAAGATCATGTTCCAGGGATTCCTGTGGAATGTAAACAGCTTCGATCAGGAAGGTGTTCAGCTTGGTAAAGTCCTTGCAAAACGCGTACTTGCACATGAGACAGACGGAGCCCTGAGAGTATTCAGTGATCTTCTGAACATCTAATCGAATTATATAAGTAAAAAGTATAGGAATCGTGCTGTCGGCGGAGAGTTCTGCCGAGGGCACGATTTTTTAAGGCAAGGATTTTTTAAAAGAGAGAGGAAGCAAATGAAAAAGCGAAGGATTAAAGGGATTCAGATGATTCCATATGGACTTCTGGCCGGAGTTATGACAGAAGATTCAATAGAAGAGAGGCAAAGAGAAGTCCGCCTGACAGAGATTTCATCCGAAGGATTCCGTATCCGGCTTTACAGGAGATGGAAAGCAGAGGAGAACATTTATCCGAAAGCATTCAAGATCTGCTTCTATCAGATGGATCAGGCAGAGTATCGGGAGATTGAAATTCGTCATTTTCAGATAGAGGCCGGGGAACAGACAGAATTCTATCAAGCCTATGATATTTTCACAGTTCAGGAAGATTATAAAGAAGCCTTTCAGAAGCTCTGTGTCGAATACATCCGATACATTTCGCTCAAGCTGGAACAGGATGATGCACATCTGGCGCAAGAAATGACCGGTTATCCCGCGCAGGAAGAAGAGGAACATTTCAAGAATGAAACAGAACAAAATAAAGCGTGGTTTCAGAATGCGGAGATCTTCCAAAATCTGCCGGCAGAATTAGCAGTAGAACTGGATCAGCCGAATCTATACGAACAATATCTGACCAGACCGATTGAACGGTTCATGAAAGAATACTGGCAGCAGCATGGAATCAAAGATGCGCGGATCCTGGGAAGACAACCGGATCGGTTGTATCTTGGCAATCAATTCTGTCCACATTTATTCCCAAAAGAAGAACAGCTCTTTGCACTTCTTGAGAAAGCCGATAAAGAACGGATGGAAGTGACCGTTGCCTTTTCCTTTATTCGGGAAGACAGGCTTGCACAGACAGAACAGCTGTTGACACGCCTGGATGAGTGGTGTGAACAACAGGAGACTTCCGGGGCGGAGAAGAAACGACTTGAGGTTGTAGTCAATGATTGGGGAATGGCACGTCTTGTGAAGCGGACCAAACATCTGATCCCGTGTCTTGGGACGCTCTTAAATAAGCGGAAGAAAGATCCGAGAATGTCCTACAAGATGGGAGATAAGACGCTGTTGGAACAGAATAATCTGAATGCAGGATTTTATCGCACCTATCTAGAAGAAAGCTTTGGAATCAGCTGTTATGAGTGGGAAAGCTGCGGTTATACACAGGAAATACCGCAAAAGATACAGAACCATCTCCATGTGCCGTTCTATCAGACAAATACGTCGAGCTATTGTACACTTTGCGCTGTACTGGAACACGGTGAACGTGGAAAACAAAGGGAGAGACAAGAATGTCCGGCACCGTGTCTGGAACATAGCTTCTTCTATCCAAAGCATTTATATATGAAGGGAAAATACAACAGTCTGTTCGCATTGGATGAACATCTGCTGGATGAACCGGAGCAGTTGAAGAGAGAACTCGGAATAAAATGGAACCGCCTTGTGGTCAATCTATTGTGAAATGTGAAAAACAGAAGGATGATGGAAGAATGGAGACACAGAAAAGAAAACAGAATGAAAAAGAAAAAGCAGAGCGAAAGATGAAAATTGTTGCAGGACTTGGCTCTGTGGATGAATATATTCCATATGTCCAGGCAGGAGCAGACGAATTGTTTTGCGGATATGTGCCATACAACTGGACAAAAAAATACGGAACCGTACTTCCACTGAACCGCAGGGAAGTGCTGGCTTATAATGTGCAGCTCGGTTCTTTCAGTGAATTAGAGATCCTCTCAGCAATGATCCGGAAGTACAGAAAGCCGGTGCATATCGCGATGAATTCCCTCTATTATATTCCAGAACAATATGAAGAGATTGCAGACATTGTGAAACAGTGTATGAAAATCGGATTCGACAGCTTCATCCTTGCCGATCCGGCATTGATTTTGTACCTGAGACAAAAAGGCATATCCTATAAGATCCATCTCAGCGGTGAAGTCGGAGAAATGAACCGGGAGGCAATCAAAGTTTTTCAGGAAATGGGAATCGACCGGATCATTTTCCACAGAAAAAATACAGTTGCATCGATGCGGCAGATGATAGAAGCTGTAAATACAGAAAGACTGGAATTCGAGGCCTTTGCATTGAACGAATTGTGTCAGTTCACAGGAGCATTCTGCAATTCCCTTCACTGTGACGAGATGGGTTATCTGTGCAGGACGACTTACTGGGAGATGCTGAGATGGAAGAGCGTATGGAACAAGCGTTAAAAAGAACATTGGAGATAGAAGAGCAACAAGAACAACAATATCTCTGTGGGAAGAGTGGCTGTGCTCTGTGTGCGCTGCCACAGCTGGAGGCGGCAGGGATTACCCATCTGAAACTGGTTGGACGAGGAAATTATGTGGAAGATATGATCCGGGATATTCGGAATCTGAAGGCTGCGCTGGGGCTTCTGGAGGGGGATCAAAGAGAAGAAAAAGAGATGGGGAGATATATCGATCAATTGAATAAGAAAATCTTTTCTGGTCAGCCGTGTGGAAATAATTGTATTTATAATCCGGGGCAGTTTCTTTGAGGTGTATGGGGAAAAAGAGAAAAGTTTGGAATAGAAAAAGAAAGCGTATTTCGTGGAGTAGATTACTCTACGAAATTTTTATGAACCCCCTTGAAAATCAAGGGATTCCTAACGTCTGACCAAAAATTTGACGGTAAATAAATGCTGTAAAATTGTAATTATGATTAATTTTTAAATACATGTGATTATAAAAGCACGAAGTGATTTAGATAAAGTAAGATAATTATTTTTAATTTTCTGATCTGATAGCTTGTAAATTGACTGACAATTGACCATGAATTTGACGGCGAATAGATAAAAATCCATTCAAAAAAGGAGATTAAAATGGCGAAAGTGTCTGTTTTTCGACTTTTTTTGCTAAGAGATTGTATAAATTCATGAAATGAACGTATATACATTGACAGAAATGTTTGAAAAGAGTAGACTATATATGATAATTATACTAAGATTTGAAACAATTTAAAGAAAAAGCGTATTTCGTAGAGTAATCTATCTACGAAATTTCTTGCAAAAAGGGTGGAGACTTATGGGAAGAAGACCAGCAGATCTGTCAGGAAGAAAGTTCGGTATGTTGACAGCCAAGTATGCGACAGAGAAAAGAGATAAACGGGGCTCCGTTTATTGGCATTGTGTCTGTGATTGTGGAAATGAAGTTGACGTGACGGCAGCAGGTCTTGTGCATGGTAATTATCATAGCTGCGGTTGTTTACAAAAGAAGAACCGTCAGGAAATTGCGCAGAGACGACATCTCGTAGACGGAACCTGTATTGAAGTACTAGAAAAAAGAAAAAGCAGAAAAGATAACATGAGTGGTTTTCGTGGCGTTTTCCAGTTGAAGAATTGTAATCGGTATCGTGTGGATATCGGATTCAAGGGAAAGCGCTATTATGTTGGTCTTTTTGACAATTATGACGAAGCGGTGCAGGCAAGACTCGCGGCAGAGAATCTGATCCACAATGGTTTCATTCAGAAATGGAAGGAATGGAATGAGAAGGAGAAGGAAGATCCAAAGTGGGGGAAGGAGCATCCGCTTGTGTTTGATGTGAAGAAAGAGGATGGGGAGATTCGGGTGAGTGTGTGAGAATGTCTACTCAACAAACAGAAGCGACGTAGCATAGTCAAAAAAGACTCGATTTTCACACTCAACATACCGAAGATTCGTTGCAAAACGCCCTGATATATGAGGTGAAAATGGGTGATATTTACACAGTTTGCCGGTGGATGAGGAACACATAGTGGGAAGGATAAGGTGGATGTGGGCTGAATGAGAAAAATGGTGGCGCAGATGATAAATTCATCAAAAATCCATGAGCTTATCACCTACTCTGCTAATGCTCTATTGAGTACACTATCGCCGGTAAATATGAGGGCTATTTTGCTGCGGTTTATTGAGTCATGAAAATATCGGGAAAAATGGCGATTTCTACTCCGCAACTTTTCTGTTGAGTAGACCTGTCGTGGAGATGATAGGTACATAAAGACGGGGTGTCGAGGGTGGAAAATCTGCATGATTTGTTTGAGGTGACGGTGGAGATATGGTTGAAAGTGGATAATATATACAGTTTCAACAACATATACGCGCCTACGCCCTTTGAGTGTATAAACCGACACTTCGCAAAAATGGGGTATGAGCATGGACGGGGTTCGACAGTATAAAACAACACTTCGATGATTGCAGTTGCGAGACAGGTATACTCAATAAACCGGAGAAAAGTAGAAATAAGATTGCTGCGCCGAAAGGGTATGACAGTAAGGAAAAAGACTTAGGTGAACACGCACCATAAAATACGCTGATATCATCCTGAATTTGGATGTGTAAATAGATTAAAAAGAAATGAAAAAGAGACGACGGAAAATGAGGGAGATAATGATGCAAAATTCAAAATATACAGTTTTAATGTCGGTATACTATAAAGAAAAACCTGAATACTTATCATTGAGTATTGAAAGCATGCTGAATCAAACTGTTAAGCCGGATGAATTTATTATCGTAAAAGATGGTCTCTCACGACGGAACTTGATGAAGTGATAAATAATTTTGTGACGGCGTATCCTAAAACGTTTAATATTATAGTCAATGAAACTAATCTTGGGTTGGGACCAGCACTTGCAAAGGAATAGAAAATTC
>ENA-OQAZ01000401-OQAZ01000401.1-human-gut-metagenome-genome-assembly--contig:-NODE-401-length-24512-cov-4.491573_pt1 | contig 24512 bp, 35 predicted proteins | sample MGYA00242737_ERZ504531 | MGnify/ENA primary metagenome ERZ504531 (study PRJEB26092, sample SAMD00036244) | human gut metagenome | host: Homo sapiens | study: EMG produced TPA metagenomics assembly of... | reverse complement strand
ACGAAAGCGTAGGCTGGTGGGGTCCCATGCGGGTGTAGCCGCGGGCCTCGCAGGTGGCACGCAGCCGCCGGAGGGAAGGAGGAAGCATCGGGCTCGCCGCGCACCAGCTCCTTGCCGGAGAACTCCATGATGGCGGTGCCGTCGCCCACGGGGCTCACAAAGCCGTCGTGCTTCTCACTGGTGATGCCGGTCAGCGGCTGGAACCAGTGGGTGTAGTGGGTGGCACCCAGCTCCATGGCCCAGCGCTTCATCACGCTGGCCACAACGTTTGCCACCTCGATATCCAGGGGTGCGCCCTTGTGCAGGGTGCGCTCCAGGCTCTTGTAAGTAGCGCTCGGCAGGCGCTCCTTCATTACATGCTCGTTAAAGACCTTGCTGCCGTAGATTTCCATAACATTTGCTGCCATAAATCCTACTCCTTACTTGATCTTATGTCTGTCCCTTCCGAAACTGTCTCCCGCCGCCGAACTGCGGCCCGGAAACAGCGAAAAGCTTTTTAACAAAAATGGCGCTGCGAGTCAGGAGGTGACCCACAGCGCCGTTGCTGTCTATGGTTTGATTATATCCCGGAACGGCTCAAAAGGCAATTGACAAAACTAACGATTCTGCACAAACACGTTCTCGTTTTTTTGGGAGATATCGTATTTGGTATTACTTTTAGATCACCTGGAACAGGAAGAACTTCAGGTAATTGGTCTCGGGCACGCCCCACAGGATGGGGTGATCCGGGGCCTGCTGCTTCACCTCGATCTGCCGCAGCTGCCGGTGGGCATCCTTTGCGGCGGCGTGCAGCATCTTGATGAACAGCTCCTCGGTGGCAAAGTGAGAGCAGCTGGCCGTGGCCAGATAGCCGCCCCGGGGCAGCAGCTTCATGGCGCGGTAGTTGATCTCCTTATAGCCGCGCATGGCGTTCTCCACCGTGCGGCGGGCCTTGGTAAAGGCCGGCGGGTCAAGGATGATAAAGTCGTAGGGGTGGCCCTCCTTTTCCAGCCGGGGCAGCAGCTCAAAGGTGTCCTCGCAGAGAAAATCCATGTTGGTCAGGTTGTTGCGCTGGGCGTTCCGCTGGGCCATGGCAATGGCCTCGGCGCTGATGTCAGCGGCGGTGACCCGGGCAGCCCCGCCCTTGGCGGCGTTCAGCGCAAAGCTGCCGGTGTGGGTAAAGCAGTCCAGCACAGTGTGACCGGCAGCAATGCGGGCCACAGCCCGGCGGTTGTATTTCTGGTCGAGGAAAAAGCCGGTTTTCTGGCCGTTCTCAAAATCGACGTGGTAGAACACGCCGTTCTCGCAGATCTCAGTCTGGGTGCTGTCGGGGTGCGTCTCGCCGGGCAGGTCAAACCAGCCTTATTCTGCACCAAACCCTCCTTGGCCCGCAGAGCCTCGTCGTTGCGCTCGTAGATGCCTCAATGGTCTGGCCGTCAGCGTGCAGGACTTGCACCAGCAGGGGGAAGAGGATGGGCTTGAGCTTTTCCATGCCCACGCTCAGGGTCTGGGTGACAAGGATATTGTTGAACCGGTCCACAGTCAGGCCCGGGAACTGGTCAGCCTCGCCAAAGATGACACGGCAGGCGGTCAGGTCGGCGGGCTCCAGCACGGTCTTGCGGTAGGCCCAGGCGTATTCGACACGGCGCTTCCAGAAAGCGGCATCAAAGGTGTCGTTGGCGTTGCGGGAGATGAGCCGCACCCGGATCTTGCTTTTCAGTGAGAGAAAACCGGTGCAAGATAGGCCCCCTTTGTACTGACCACATCGACCAGCGTGCCGTTTTCAGGCTCTGCTTCCGGGGAACTCTGGATGTCGTTTTCGTACACCCAGGGGTGGCCGCCCACCAGCAGGCCCTCGGCGTGTTTGTTGACGGTGTAAACGGGGTAATTGCGAGAAGATTTCATAGTTGCTCCTGTTATAACTGGCTCGCCCTCTCAGTCTCGCTCCGCTCGCCAGCTCTCCCGAAGGGAGAGCCTTTGGCGATTTTCGATTCAGTCTCATCAAGCTTGAATACAGAGCGGCTCTTGGCTCCCCCTTTGGGGGAGCTGGCAATGCCGTCAGGCATTGACTGAGAGGGTGAGGATGCTAAAATTTCATACTGATATTTATTCTAACATAAAAACGTGCTAGAATAAATACAAAAACACAGAAACGAGGAAAACGTCATGGAGATCGAACGCAAATGGATGGTGAACGGCTGGCCGGAGGGCGGAAACCTCCCGGCTCTGCCGCTCAAGGAAGAGTTTGCCATGCGGCAGGGATATATCAGCGTGCGGCCCACCGTGCGCATCCGGGAGGAGGCGCTCAAGGGCGGAGAGACGGCTATATCCTCTGCTTCAAGTCCGGAAGCGGGCTTGCGCGGGAGGAGATCGAGCGCCCCATCGACAAGAAACTGTTTGATGAACTGGAAACAAAGATCATCGGTAAGCCCCTGATCGGGAAGATCCGCAGAAGCTATGCCCTGCCCGATGGCCTTGTGCTGGAGGTGAACCACGTGGATGAGGCCAGCCCACTGCGTTCTGGTACGCTGAGGTGGAATACCCCACCGTGGAAGCTGCCCGCAGCTGGAAGCCGGAAGCCTTTGGCCTTGCAGACTATCTGAACGATGATGTCACCGACCAGCCCGGCCAGAGCATGGGAGCCTACTGGGAACAGATCCGGAAATAAAAATGACCCTCTCCGTCGCGCAGATGCGGCCGCCTAGCCCTTGGGGAAAGACGGCAGTGCAAAGCAATGACAGAGAGGGTCATTATTTTTTACTTCTTGTGGTACATCCGGTCTGCTTCCTCATAGGTGGGCTCGCAGGTCAGATACATGCCCAGCTTCTTCACGGTATCCATATCCACGCTGGACAGGATGACGGTGGAGTGCATATCGCAGCCCTTCAGGTGGGAGAGCTGCTTGAGGGCGACTGCAGCAGTGGGATTCTGCGCGGCCGAGCTGGACAGGGCAATCAGGATCTCGTCGGTGTGCAGGCGGGGGTTCTTGCTGCCCAGATAGTTGGTCTTGAGGGTCTGGATGGGCTCGATGGCGGCGGCAGAAACGAGGTCAAGCTCCTGGTCGATGCCGGCCAGCTTTTTCAGCGCGTTGAGCAGAGCGGAGGAAGCGGCACCCAGCAGGGGGCCGGTCTTGCCGGTGACAACGGTGCCGTCTGGCAGCTCAATGGCAGCAGCGGGGGCACCGCCGGTCTTTTCGGAGACTGCATGGGCGGCCTGCTCCACCGGGCGGCTGCCCTGGGTCAGCCCGGCCTGATTCATCAGCAGCTCCAGCTTGTAGACCTCGCTCTGGATCTGTGCGCCGTTCTTGAGGTCGCACAGGGCCTTGAAGTAGCGGCGGACGATCTCGTTGCGGGAAGCTTCGCAGCAGGCCGCATCATCCACGATGCAGTTGCCGGCCATGTTCACGCCCATGTCGGTGGGGGAGTGGTAGGGGCTCTTGCCTGCGATCAGCTCAAACATGGCGTTGACCACGGGGAAAATCTCAATGTCGCGGTTGTAGTTGACCGCGGTCTTGCCATAGGCCTCCAGATGGAACGGGTCGATCATGTTCACATCGTTCAGGTCGGCAGTGGCAGCCTCGTAAGCCAGGTTGACCGGGTGCTTCAGGGGGATGTTCCAGATGGGGAAGGTCTCAAACTTGGCATAACCGGCCTTCACGCCCCGCTTGTATTCGTGGTACAGCTGGGACAGGCAGGTGGCCATTTTGCCGCTGCCGGGGCCGGGAGCGTGATGACCACCAGCGGGCGCTGGGTCTCAATGTACTCGTTGCGGCCATAGCCTCGTCACTCACGATGCGGGCAACGTCGTTGGGATAGCCGGGGATCTTATAGTGCCGGAAGGTGCGGATGCCCAGGCTGTTCAGACGCTTCTCAAAGGCTTCCACCTCGGGGGCGGCGGTGTACATGGTCACGCATACGCTGCCCACAAACAGGCCGCGCTCCTGGAATGCGTCGATGAGACGCAGAACATCCAGATCATAAGTAATGCCATAGTCACCGCGCACCTTGCTGCTGACGATGTCCTCAGCGTTGATGACGATAACGACCTCGGCCTGATCCTTCAGCTGCAGCAGCATCTGCAGTTTGGAATCGGGCTGGAAGCCGGGCAGCACGCGGGAGGCGTGGTAGTCATCGAACAGCTTGCCGCCGAATTCCAGATACAGCTTGTTGTCGAACTGCGCGATCCGCTCCCGGATGTGCTCCGACTGCATCTGCAGGTATTTGTCGTTGTCAAATCCTTTTTTCATTCGTTGCTCCTCTTCCTGATTTCGGTTCCCATATCCTGCCCGGGCAGCGGGTTCCACAGCGGAAGTGTGCCCGGGGAATTACACAATACAAAAACAGTATATCATATCAGAGGAGCGGGTGCAATAAAAAATCAACAAAAGTCCCGCTCCTTCCAGCAGAGCGCTTCTGCTGGAAAGAGCGGGGCAGGGAGGAACAGTGCGGATTACAGGGTCAGCTGGATGCCGCTGAGGGTCACGGTATCCGGATCGGGCTCATCATCCTTTGCTTTGGCGCGGGTCTGCTTGGGCAGAGCGTCCTCGTGGACTACTTTGCCGCATTCCAGCTCAGGGATGGCAAAGAAGGCCGCTTCCAGAGCATCAGGCAGCTCTACTTCACCGGTAACATGCAGGAATTCGATCTGAGCCAGCAGGTCTGCGCTCTCTGCGGGGATGACAGCATCACCCAGCACATAGAGACGGGTGCCATACCGACGCAGGGAAGAGGCGGTCAGTTCCAGGTCGTCTTCCACCACGGCGGTGCCGTCCGGCACGATGATCAGCTCGGTGGAATCCGGGAAGAGCGGGGCCAGAACGGGCGCAAGGCTTGCGCACAGGATGGCCTTTGGAGCGGAAAAGCTGCAGCCCTTTGCGGCCAGTGCGGCAGTGTCGAGCCTGGGGTCAACCGCCAGGAAGCGATGTTCATTCCAATACAGGCGGCTTTGTGCCCGCAGCAGGAAGGTGTTGTCTAGCTTGATGGAGCTTCCCGGCAGGAGCACTGCATCATCGGGGTAGACCGCCAGCTTTCCGTTCAGGATGCAGCGGGCGGATACCACTGCCGAGAGGCACTGCGGGCAGTAGATCATACCGTTGACCAGAATGCAGGCGTACTTCTGTAAAACCTCCGCAGCATCCGGTGTGATCATCAGCTTGCCGTTGACCACCAGTACCTGCCCGGCGGCGGTCTGGCTGGCAGAGCTCAGCGTGACCTTGCCATTGACCACACCCACCGAGACCTCCTCCGGGACATTTTTGCAGAGCTCGAATCCAGAAAAAATGTTGTGCTGGCTCAGGAGCGTCTGCACCCGGGGCGAGGTCAGCGCGATCATGCAGTCCAGCTTGATCTGCTCATAGCGGTCAAGAAAATCCTCCTGCACATTGCGCAGGTCCAGGATCATAGCGTCCACATTCAGGTTCTTTTTCATCATTTATTCCTCCGTAAGTTCAGTTTTGAGGCGATGGCGTATCTGGGCAAGGCGGCTGCGGACCGTGCCGGGCGGGAGACTGAGCAGCTGACCGATCTCGCTGGCATTGTAGCCGCTGTATAGCGCAGGGTGAACAGCCGCCGCTCTTCCGGGGTGAGCAGAGCCAGCAGACTGGCGGCTTCCACCGTGTCCAGTGCGAAATCCGGTTCAGCACTGTCCTCTCCCGGAAAAAAGGTGCTGAGCAGCTGCTCCTCTTTTGCCGCCCGGCGGAGCTGGTCACAGTAGAGATTTCGTGCAGTGGTAAACAGCCAGGCCTTGCACTGCCGCTCTGTAAAGCTGTTGATAAGGCTCCGGTTCTGCAGTGCCCGCAGAAAGACTTCCTGGGTCAGATCCTCTGCCCGGGCCTCGTCCCGGCAGAGATTGAAACAGAAGTGTTCCAGCCTGTCCCAGAAGGTCTCGTACAGCAGCTCCCACATGGGGCTTCCTCCTTTCATTGCGTCGTTCTGCCTGTAAGACGAAGGAGACCGGGGAAGTGTTGGATAGATTCGGAAAAAATAAACCCTCAGTCTCGCTGGCGCTCGCCAGCTCTCCTACCAGGGGAGCCTTTGGCATGGCGGTAAACAGCGTGAAACTGAGGGAAACTCCTTGATTTAATGTTTTGCTTCCAGTGCTTCGAGATCTTCTTTGATCTCTTCCACATCTTCTTTCAGGAACATCAGGCAGAAGCTGACGGCCAGCAGCAGGCAGGAGAACCAGATGGCCTTTGCGCCGCAGAGATCCAGCGCCAGGCTGCCCAGGCCCGCGCCCAGCGCAAACAGGAGGATGATGCCCCAGTAATAAAGGGATTTTTTCAGGGCGGCAGGATTGCGGTTGAGCACCCAGCTGCAGAGGGAGTCCATGCCGCTGCGCATGTTGCCGATGCACATGGTGCTGGCAAAGGCATAACCGTTCACCTTGCGGAAGGTCTGCACCTGCATCGCACAGGCAAACGAGACCAGCGCATTGGCCATAAGATTCCACTCCTGCGGGAAAAAGCCCACCACGAACAGCATCACGATCTCACACAGCACCACCAGCTGCCGCCAGTGGAGCCGCTGCAGATTCTGCAGCTTCTGGTGCATCAGCTCTGCCGCGAACACGCCCAGCGCAAAGAAGCACAGGGGCACAAGATAATGCAGCACACGCCCCCACTCTCCGGCAAAGGCATGGACAGCCATCAGCACGATGTTGCCGGTCTGGGCGTTGGCAAACACCTTGCCCCGGAACAGATAGGTGTATACGTCCTGCAGGCCGCCGGACAGTGAAAGGAACATTGCCGTGCAGAAGGCTTCCGACATCTGGCCGCGGCGCTTTTTCTTGGAATTCATGCAAATTCCCCCTCTGTTTTTTTACCTCTATACTATAGCGCGGGTTGACGGATTTGTCAAAAACAAAAGGTGCTTTTTGGCAGTTTTGACTATGTAAAACGAATATGCCTGCCATGTATTTTGCAATTGCATCCGGGTTGTGCTACAATAAGACCATTCATACAGAAAAAGGAGAATCTCCCCATGCCCAATATCATCGAGATCACGGATTTTCACGCGCCGGAGCTGGACCCCTACGCCCGCCTGACGCAGAACCAGCTGCGCAGTCGGCTGGAACCCGAAAAAGGCATCTTCATTGCCGAGAGCCCCAAGGTGATCTCCCGGGCACTGGATGCAGGCTTTGTGCCGGTCTCCCTGCTGATGGAGCGCAGGCAGATCACCGGCCCAGCGGCGGAGATCCTGACCCGCTGCGGGGATGCACCCATTTATACTGCTGACCGGGAGCTGCTGGCTGCACTGACAGGCTACGAGCTGACCCGGGGCGTGCTCTGCGCCTTTCAACGTCCAAAGCCCCGCACCGTGGAGGAGCTTTGCCGGAATGCCCGGCGGGTGGCCGTGCTGGAGGGCATTGTGGATTCCACCAACGTGGGTGCCATCTTCCGCAGCGCGGCAGCGCTGAACATGGACGCAGTTCTCGTCAATCCCTCCTGCTGTGACCCGCTCTGCCGCCGGGCCGTGCGCGTGAGTATGGGCACGGTATTTCAGGTGCCCTGGGCGCAGATCGGTGAAACTCCTGCTGATTGGCCCGAAAAGGGGCTTGCTCAGCTGAATGCCCTGGCTTCAAGACGGCTGCCATGGCCTTGAGTGACCGTTCGGTCAGCATTGATGACGAAGCCTTGCCCGGGAGCCGAAGCTTGCCATTGTGCTGGGCACGGAGGAGACGGCCTTTCCCATACCACCATGCATCCTGCGATTACACGGTCAAGATCCCCATGTCCCACGGGGTCGATTCCCTGAACGTTGCCGCCGCCAGCGCCGTGGCGTTCTGGCAGCTGGGCAAACAGTAATTCATAAGCCATACAGCAACAAAACTCCCGCCCGGCTCCGGGCGGGAGTTTTGCTATGCCTTAGAAGGATTCAAAGGAGAAATTACTTTTTCATGTAGATGTGGTGGGGCAGACCTGCAATGTACAGCGGAGTCAGCTCAGCCTGGATCAGCGGGCGGGCATACTCGAGGAATTCCTCGGTCATCTGGGTGTGATTCTCGTTCATCCAGCTCAGGGGAACCTTCTTCTCGAGGTTTGCAACTTCACTGATGGGGTGCAGCTCGGTGATGTACTGATAGGGGCTGTTGGAGATGCGCTTCAGGGCGACCATCTGACCGGTGACACCCTCAAAGGCAGCCTTGGCAGCAGCGCCGCCCACCTGGTAAGCCTCGGTGATATCGGTGCGGCTGGTCAGGTGACCAGCGCAGCGCTGCAGGGTAGACAGCTCGATGCAGCGGGTCTTGGTATCCAGATTGCGGGCGACCACATTTGCCAGATAGCGTGCGGTACCAGTCAGTGCCTTGTGGCCGAAAGCGTCCACTGCGTGCACATCATCGGCCAGCTCACAGACATAACGACCGTCCTCGAGCTTGACACCCTCGGAAACAGCAATCACGATGCTGGGCTTCTTCTCCTGCATGGCGCGGACCTTCTCAATGAAGTGCTCCACGTTGAAGGGGACTTCGGCAGGCAGATCATATCCACGCCCTCGCAGTCATCGCTCTTGGCCAGAGAAGCAGCAGCGGTCAGCCAGCCGGCGTTGCGGCCCATGATCTCGACCACGGTGACATAATTGGTGCCGTAAACGGTGGCATCGCGGATGATCTCCTTCATCACCACGCGATGTACTTTGCCGCAGAGCCGTAGCCGGGGGTGTGGTCGGTCACCATCAGGTCGTTATCGATGGTCTTGGGAACGCCCATGAAACGGATGTCGCTCTGGATACGGTTGCCGTATTCAGCCAGCTTGCCGATGGTATCCATGGAGTCGTTGCCGCCAATGTAGAAGAAGTAGCCAATGTTCAGCTTTTCCAGGATGGCGAACAGCTTCTTGTAAACGGTCTCGTCATCGTGCCAATCGGGCAGCTTATAGCGGCAGCTGCCCAGGAAGCTGGACGGGGTGCGCTTGAGCAGCTCGATATCCAGGTCGTCGGTCAGCACGGTGGAAAGATCCACCACGCGCTCCTCCAGCAGACCGGCAACGCCGTTGCACATGCCGTAAACAATCTCAGCGCCGCGGCTCTTGCAGCTCTCGAATACGCCTGCCAGACTTGCATTGATGACGGAGGTAGGGCCGCCAGACTGACCAACGATTGCATTTTTACCCATGATGATTTCTCCTTTTCTTCTGTTTCGGCTTTTATATTATCGTGCAGGAGCACGAAAACAGACCACGAGGGGGGAGGAAGCGCGCAAATGAAACTTACAGGCAGATATGGCGCGGGGTACCGTTGACGTAGACCGGTGTCACTTCGTCCAAGATGAGCGGACGGGCATACTCCTCAAATGCCGCCGTCACCTGCATTCCGTCCGGGGTGATCCAGTCCAGCGGCACCTTTTTCTCCAGGTTTGCCACCTGCTGGACATCCACCGACTCGGTGATGCACTGGTAGGGGTAATCGGAAATGCGCTTGAGCGAGATCATCCGCCCGGTCTCGCCCGCAAAGGCAGCGGAAGCGGCAGCGCCGCCCACGGCGTAGGCCTCGTTCACATCGGTGCGGCTGGCCAGATGGCTGGCGCAGCGCTGCAGGTCGAGAACTCAATGGCACGGCTCTTGCAGTTCAGATTATCGTGGATGAGGTCGGAAAGGTACCGGCTGGTGCCGCTGAGGATGGCCTTGTGGCCAAAGGCATCCAGCTGCCCGGCGGTGGAGACCAGATCGCACAGATAGGTGCCGTCTGCAGTCTTAACGCCCTCGCTGGCTGCAATGATGACATTGGGCTTGACCCGCTGCAGCTCGTCCACCCGGGTCAGGAACCTGTCCGGGTCAAAGGGAACTTCGGGCAGCAGAATGAGGTCGGGCCTTCGCAGTCATCGCCGCCGGCCAGACAAGCCGCACCGGCCAGCCAGCCCGCGTGGCGGCCCATGATCTCGGCCACCGTCACGCTGCGGATGTTGTAAACGGAGGAGTCACGGATGACCTCCTTCAGGATGGTGGCAATGTACTTGGCGGCAGAACCGTAGCCGGGGGTGTGGTCGGTCAGGCAAAGGTCGTTGTCGATGGTCTTGGGCACACCGATGAACCGGACGCTGCTGCCCACCTGGGCACCGTAACGGGAGAGCTTTGCAATGGTGTCCATCGAGTCATTGCCGCCGATGTAGAACAGAGCACAGATATCGTACTTGTCAAAGAGGGTGAACAGCTTGATGAACGGGGTAGAGTCCACATCCGGGTCCGGCAGCTTGTAGCGGCAGCTGCCCAGATAGCTGGACGGGGTGCGCTTGAGCAGCTCAATGCTCATGCGGTCATCCAGCAGAACGTTCAGTTCCAGCATCTCTTCCTTTAAAAGGCCCTCGATGCCGTACTTCATTCCGTAGACTTTATCGGCCCCCAGACTGCAGCGGCTTTGTATACGCCTGCCAGGCTGGAATTGATAACGGCGGTAGGGCCGCCGCTCTGGCCGATGATGACATTTTTTGACATACGTCCTCCTTATCCAAAAGAACAACAGTTCACGTCCTGCAAAGCGCGGCAAGTCCTTCTGTGTCCTCCCAGAGCCCTGCACTGCCCGGGGAAGGAGATTGCGGATGCGCGCCGCAAGTCGTACAAAAAGAATGCAGGATGTGCATCTGATTCAATGAAAACTGTGCAATTCCTGCAACAATACTATTGTAAACTATTTCTCTGTTGTATGCAAGACCTGATTGGTTGCACGGGCAAAAAAATTATGATACAATATTTGGCGTATCCTACAAAAACATAGGGTCGGTCGGAGTGCAGAATGCAAACTCTGCAATTTTTCGGGGATACTGACCGTAATGATAGAGAAAAGAAAACAGGGAAAGGCGGGAAAGAGAATGGGAATCTCACACGAATATCATTCCACCCATGGCCGGAGACGGCGCAGCAAGGCAGGCACCGGCCTGCGGCTGGCGGGGGTCATTGCAGCGATCCTGCTGCTGTCGCTGGCCATCACGGCCATTCTGGAAAATGGCGAAAAGCAGAGCGAGGCTGTCCAGCAAAGCCCGGCGGCGGGCACAGCGGCCAATATCCTGGCTCCGCTGCCCATGCAGGGAGATACGGGAGCCTCTGCGGCAGACAGCGCCGGCGGTACGGCAGGGGAAGGCAGTGGAGCCGCCGATGCGTCGGCTGTCACGCTGGAACAGTTCGGCCCCGCCCGGCAGGCAGCGGGGGCCTATCAGGTCAAGGCGTATGACAGCAGCGTGATCCGTCAGCCCGGCTGTGGGCAGGTGGATCTGAGTTACTTTTCGGATGCGGCCCTGCTGGCGACAGCCTGACCGTGGGCTTTTCCGATTACAGCATCAACCTGGGCGGGGCGCTCATCTGTGGCTATACCGGCGTGGGTCCCGATGCTATCGTGAACCGCAGCGCGGTCAAGAGCAGCGTGCGCGGCTCAGAGGTGGCAATGGATGTGCTGACAGCGGCCCAGCCGAAAAAGCTCTATATCCTGCTGGGCACCAACACGCTGACCACGCTGGGGGCAGCAGACCGCTTTCTGGCCTACTATGGCAGATGTTGGATCAGCTCAGGCAGGCCCTGCCCGGCTGCGTCATCTATGTCCAGTCCATCCCGCCGGTGCGGCCCCAGGCTGCTGCGGAAAAGCCCGGTCTTGCGTCCGATGTCCTGCGCTCTGTGAACGAGCAGCTGGCAAAGCTGGCCGCAGACAAGGGCTGTGTCTACCTTGACCTGTGGGAGACCTTTGCCGATGAGAACGGGAATCTGAAAGAGATGCTGGCGGCTCCCGATGGGGTCCACTTCTCGGCCGGAAACGGCTATGGTGCCTGGGTCACCTACCTGCGCAACCACGCAAAGTATTCGTCTTCCAACTCCTGGACTATGGGCAGCGCATACAGCGCTGAATAAAGAGCGAAACGCAAAACGCATCGCAGACCGATTGGTTTGCGATGCCGTTTTTTATGTTGATCGGGAAGGGAAGCAGCTTACTTCAGCTTGCTCTTGGCCTTCATGCGCTGGTCGTGGTTCAGGATCTGCTTGCGGATGCGCAGATTCTCAGGGGTGACCTCCAGCAGCTCATCCTGTGCCAGGAACTCCAGGCAGCCCTCCAGGCTCAGCTTGCTGACGGGGATCAGGCGCAGAGCGTCATCGGAACCGGAAGCGCGGGTATTGGTCAGGTGCTTGGTCTTGCAGACGTTGACATCCACATCCTCGCCGGAAGCGGTGTAGCCGATGACCATGCCCTCGTAGACCTTTTCGCCAGCGCCCACCAGCAGGGTGCCGCGCTGCTGCGCGTTGTACAGGCCGTAGGTAACGGCATCGCCGGTCTCAAAGCTGACCAGAGACCGGTGGAACGGTTGGCGATCATACCGGCCCAGACATCGTAGCCATCAAAGATCTGGTTGAGGATGCCTTCGCCGTGGGTATCGGTCAGGAACTGGTTGCGGTAGCCGAACAGGCCGCGGCTGGGCATCCGGAACTCCAGGCGGACACGGTCGGTGCCCAGGGACTCCATCTGCTGCAGAACGGCTTTACGCTGGCCCAGGCCGGTCATCACAGCACCCTGATACTGGGTGGGAACGTCGATGACAACGTGCTCCATGGGCTCGTAGGTCTTGCCGTCGATGACCTTGGTCAGAACGTGCGGGGGAGAGACCTGCAGCTCGTAGCCTTCACGGCGCATGGTCTCGATCAGGATGGACAGGTGCATCTCACCACGGCCCATGACGCGGAAGGAATCGGTGGTGGGAGAATCCTCCACCTTCAGAGCAACGTCCTTCAGCAGCTCTTTCTGCAGGCGGTCACGGATCTGGCGGCTGGTGACGTACTTGCCTCACGCCGGCCAGGGGGCTGTCGTTGACGGAGAAGGTCATCTCCACGGTGGGGTCGTTGATCTTCACGAAGGGCAGCGGCTCAACCTGAGAGGGAGCACACAGCGTGTTGCCGATGGTGACATCGGGCAGGCCGGAGAATGCAACGATATCGCCTGCGGTGATGTTGTCGCAGGGCTGGCGGCCATTGGCCTGGAAATCGTACAGCTTGGTCAGGCGGCCGCGCATCTTCAGGTCGGGGTTGTGCCAGTCGCACACGACCACTTCCTCGCCGACCTTGGCAACGCCGTTCTGGATGCGGCCAATGCCGATGCGGCCAACGAACTCGTTGTAGTCAACAGAGGAGACCAGCATCTGGAAGGGAGCCTCGGGATCGCCCTGAGGAGGCTGGATGGTGTCCAGCAGGGTGTCGAACAGGGGGATCAGGTCGGTGCCGGGCACATCGGGTCCAGGCTTGCGGTGCCCTGACGGCCGCAGCAGAACAGGATGGGGCATTCCAGCTGCTCATCGGAAGCGCCCAGATCCATCAGCAGGTAAAGCACCTCATCGATGACTTCCTTGATGCGGGCATCGGGGCGGTCGATCTTGTTGATGGCAACCACCAGGCTCAGGTTCTGCTGCAGAGCTTCTGCAGAACAAAACGGGTCTGGGGCATGCAGCCTCAGCAGCGTCCACCAGCAGCAGCACGCCGTTGACCATCTTCAGCACGCGCTCGACCTCGCCGCCAAAGTCGGCGTGGCCCGGGGTATCAACGATGTTGATCTTGACACCCTTGTAGGTGCAGGAGCAGTTCTTGGCCAGAATGGTGATACCGCGCTCACGCTCGATATCGCCGCTGTCCATGACACGCTCTGCCACGACCTGATTGTCGCGGAAAGCGCCGCTCTGACGCAGCATGGCATCCACCAGCGTGGTCTTGCCGTGGTCAACGTGAGCGATAATGGCGACGTTGCGCAAATCGTTACGAACCATAAATAACTACCTCTCTATTTTGAATCTCTGTAGAAGTTTCGTCATACGAATAAAGTTTATCTCAGTTGGGGGTGGTTTGTCAAGATTGTATAAAAACTTTTTCAAAATTTCGGCGCTTTGCCCGATAACTCTTGACACGATTTGGGCAGATGGACGCGGCGAGTTATGCTATACTAAGGGTGCAGAACCAAACTGGGAGGTGTATCTATGAAGCTCACATTTTTGGGAGCCAACCACGAGGTCACGGGCAGCTGCACCCTGCTGGAAGCAGCTGGGCAGCGCTACCTCATCGACTGCGGCATGGAGCAGGGCAAGAATGTCTACGAAAACCAGCCCCTCCCTGTGGCACCGGGTGAAATTGACGGCGTGCTGGTGACCCATGCGCATATCGACCACACAGGCCAGCTGCCGCTGCTGGTGCGCAACGGCTTCCGGGGCAGGATCTATGCCACCAAGCCCACGGCCCAGCTGTGCAGCATCATGCTGCGGGACTCTGCCCACATTCAGGAGTTTGAAGCTGAGTGGAAAAACCGCAAGGCAAAGCGTGCCGGTGCCGAGCCGGTGGAGCCGATGTACACCGTGCAGGATGCCGAGGCGGCCATGCAGCTGTTCCGGGGCATGGAGTATAACACTAAGATCGAACTGGCCCCGGGCCTTGTGATCCGCTTCATCGATGTGGGCCATCTGCTGGGCTCTTCCAGCATCGAGATCTGGGTCACTGAGAGCGGCACCACCACCAAGCTGGTCTTTTCCGGGGATATCGGCAACCAGCATCAGCCCATCATCAAGGACCCGACAACGATCCGGGACGCGGACTATGTGTTTATGGAGTCTACGTATGGCGACCGCAGCCACGGTCCCCGCCCGGACTATGTGGGGGAGCTGAGCAGGATCCTGCAGCGCACCTTTGACCGGGGCGGCAATGTGGTCATCCCCAGCTTTGCGGTGGGCCGTACCCAGGAGCTGCTCTACTTTATCCGTGAGATCAAAAAAGAGGGCCTGGTCACCGGCCACGGCAATTTCCCGGTCTACATCGACAGCCCCCTTGCCATTGAGGCGACCCGCATCTTCAAAGATACCGATCCCAACTGCTTTGACGAGGATACCCGGGCGCTGCTGGCTCAGGGCATCGACCCCATCCAGTTCCCGGGGCTGCAGGTCAGCGTGACCAGCGATGAGTCCCGGATGATCAACGCCGACCGGGTGCCCAAGGTCATCATCTCGGCCAGCGGCATGTGCGAGGCAGGCCGCATCCGCCACCACCTCAAGCACAATCTGTGGCGGCCGGAGTGCACGATCCTTTTTGTGGGCTATCAGGCCGTGGGAACGCTGGGCCGCACCCTGATCGATGGTGCCGTCAATGTCAAGCTGTTCGGTGAGACCATCGACGTGCAGGCAGAGATCTGTCAGCTGACGGGCCTTTCGGGCCATGCCGACCGCGAGGGCCTGCTGACCTGGGTGAACGCGTTCAGCCCCAAGCCCAAGCGGGTGTTCATCATCCATGGCGAGGACGAGGTGGAGAACATCTTTGCCCAGACCCTGACCGAGCAGGGCTTTACCGCCTGTGCCCCTTACAATGGGGAGCAGTGGGCCATTGGGGCCGAGGGAGCGGTCTGCCTGCAGGAAGGCTCCCGTGCCCGGCTGGAGCACAAGCCAGTGAGGGCGCATCCCGCGCCGCAACGGTGTTCCAGCGGCTGGTCAGCGCCGGCAAGCGGCTGCTCCGCGTCATCGAGCACAACGAGGGCGGGGCCAACAAGGATCTTGCCAAGTTTGCCGACCAGATCAACGCCCTGTGCGACAAGTGGGACAGATAACCATAGAACCAGAAAGAACAGCACGCCGTTCGGTTTCGGCGTGCTGTTTTTGGTTGAAAGGGAAAAGGCTCTGCCGGGAGAAACGGCAGAGCCTTTTCGGGGTATGGAGAAAAGTGTGTGGGAGAAGAGCATGGAGGGCGCTACTGGTCGTCAGAGAGGCTTTGGGAGGAAGCCTTGTCTGCAGCATCCGGGGAGAAGGGGCGGTGCAGTGCTTTGTACTGCCTGTACCGGATGCCGAGCAGCGTGAATACAACGCCGGTGACAAAGGAGCCGACGCTGACCACGATATAAGCATCAGCACCACTGTGCAGCAGCACCGAGCCGTACCCGGCCAGAACGATGGAAAGACCCGGAACATGCTCCTGATACAGCAGGGACGCAATGCCGACTGTCAAAAACAGACAAACTGCGGAGAGAGCGCAGTTGATTCGATGTGCTCGCCTTTGACGAAGCCTGCGTGTGCGGCGGCGAATTTCCTCCATACGAACACTCGCCTTCTGGGTCATGGACAGTCCCTCCTTTTGAGAGATCATCAGAGCGGCTGCTTTCCGTCCTCTCTATCTCCTATAATACAGTTCGCGCCGATTCCTTTCACCCAAATTTGAAAAAAGTTCAAAAAAATTTCCCGCTCCGGAAAAGAGCGGGAAACGGTCAGCGAAAAACAGTGTGCCTGCCCCTGTGGAGCAGCCTTGCCGCAAACAGGGTGACGATGATGGCAGAAGGAAAGAAGTACCCGACCATCTGCCAGAAGCCGTCGGCGGTGATCAGCAGGTTGTAGATGCCGTGCAGCACCATGCAGACCCCCAGAATCCCCACCGTGCCGGTGCAGGTGAGCCACGGACGGCGGAACACATAGGCCAGTGCCAGACCGGTCAGGATGCCGCAGACCAGATGCAGGGCCCCGGCGGACATTCCGCGGATGAGCAGGAAAACAAAACTTCCTGCACCGTTTTCGGTCAGGTAGCAGACGTTTTCAAAGGTGGCAAAGCCCACTGCAATGCCAATGGCCGCAGGAGTCAGCTTGTGGGAATCCGCTCAAAGATCAAAAAGTAGAGCAGCAGAGGCAGCAGCTTCAGGATCTCCTCGCAGACAGGTGCGATCTCTATGGCGGTGGTCACGACACTGCACTGGTGCCGCCCCATGAAAAAGCTGCTGACATAAGCCGAAAGCAGGCAGGTGGCCATGCCCAGCACCACGAACAGGGTAAAGCGCCGGGGGCTGCCCGATGTGAACAGCAGGGAGAGCAGCATGGGAAGCGCCAGGCACAAAAAGATGTTTTCAATGTAGGTCATGGGGCTCCTCCTGCAGGATACGGGGCAGGAAGCTGACCAGCGTGAGGGTCAACAGGATGTCCACAGCATAGTAAAGGCTGAACCGGGTGTAATCACGGATGAACCCGGAGGCAACGAACAGAAGGATCTGCAAGGACATTTCAAACAAAAGTGCGATCTCATAAGGCCGGAGCCGTTTTTCCTTTTGCAGGGCCGAAAAACAGAGATAGGCCAGCGTGCCAAAGGTGAGCGCCAGCGCACCGGACATCAGCGGCGAGGGGCCAAACACCTGCACCCGCATGACAACTCCGGCAATGACCACACCGGCCGCCAGCGCAAAAGGGGAGAACGGCGGGCGCAGGCCCTCCCAATAGAGGATCTCCAGCGAGAGAAAAAAGAAATACGAGCCATCCAGGAGCATTCGGCTACATAAAACACCTGCGGCCCATGGCCCAGAATGATCAGATGGAGCAGGTAGTACAAAGTGCCCATCATAAAGCTGGCGTAGCCGAACGCCAGGATCAGGCAGGAGCGGCTGCTGCGCCGGAAGGCGAGGATAAAGGCGAGGAGCGCCATCGCAGCCAGCACGATCACCTGAAAGGTGTTGTCAATGATCTCAAAGCTCATCGTCGTCCCTCGTGTGCTTCTTTTCACTGCTGCGGCGCAGGCGGTAGAGCAGGATGGTCACGCAGGAGCCAGCAGGAACGAGAGTACGCCCACCAGGATATAACCGTCGGCTCCGCGCTCACTCAGCATCCCGGCGGTGCCGGTGGGGGAAACATGCAGCGCGACCGATGTGCCTGCCCAGCCGGGCATGGCAAGGCCCAGGCAGACCACCAGCACAAGACAGGCCGCCATACAGCCTGCATCGATCAGCAGCATCTGCCGTGCGCGCGCCTGACGCTGCAGCTGGGCCGTGCGCTGGCGGATCAGCGCCATCCGTTCGGCATCAGTTTTCATACTGATATCCCTCCTGTTCCAAAAGTTGTTTCAGCTGCTGCTTGCCCCGGTACACAAGGTTCGTTACCTGCTGCTCGGTGCGTCCCAGCACCTGTGCGGCCTGCCGGTAGCTCAGTTCTTCAAAATAGACCAGAAAAAGTGTCTCCCGGTATTCCTTTTTGAGTTTGCCCAGTGCGGCGTACAGCTGCTGGTGCTGTTCGTTCTGGAGTAATCCAGTCTCGGCCAGTGCCTCGTCCGGCAGTTCAAAAGGCAGTTCCTCCAGCGGCAGAAAAAACCGCCGCCGGGTCTTGCAGCGCAATGCGAGATTGCGCCCGGTTTTATAGAGGTAAGCCTTGAAGCAGCCATCCTGAATGGGCCGCTCTCTTGCAAAAATATGGGCAAAGGCTTCGATCATCAGATCCTCTGCCTCGTGGATATCGCCCAGCACGCCGTTGATGTAAAGGGTCAGCGCGTCGCCATACCGCTCCACCAACAGCTGAGCGGCAGCCTCGTCTCCGGCCAGATACTTCCGGTAGGCTGTTTCGTTCTGAGACCATCCGGTTGTTTCCTTTCCGTGTTGTACACATTTCATCTTGTCTATTTTATATAAGATGAAAGAAATTTGCAAGGGAAAATACGAAAAAGCACTCCATTCTCTTCCAATTTGTGATATAATAAACTGATTTCGCCTGTTTTTCGCGCGGAAGGCGGGCGGCTGAAATTATTGGAGGGGACAAATTTACTATGGAACGTGAAACGCTGAAATCGCGGCTGGCTTCATCCTGCTGTCGGCAGGATGTGCCATCGGCATTGGCAACGTGTGGAAATTTCCTTATATGGCAGGTCAGGGCGGCGGAGGAGCCTTTGTACTGTTTTACCTGCTGTTCCTGGTCATTCTGGGTCTGCCCATTATGACCATGGAATTTGCTGTGGGCCGTGCCAGCCGCAAAAGCCCGGTGCGCGCCTATCAGGTGCTGGAAAAGCCGGGTCAGAAGTGGCATATCCACGGCTATTTTACGCTGATCGGCTGTTATCTGCTGATGATGTTCTACACCACCGTTGCAGGCTGGATGCTGCACTATTTCTATATGACTGCCGCCGGAAAGCTCTCCGGCTTGAACGCCGACGAGGTGGCGGGCAAGTTCACCGAGATGCTGGCAAGCCCCGGCATTATGACCTTCTGGATGGTGTTCGTGGTCGTTCTGAGCATTCTGGTCTGCGCCAAGGGCCTGCAGAATGGTCTGGAGCGTGTGACCAAGGGCATGATGATCGCCCTGCTCCTCATCATGGTCATTCTGGCCGTGAACAGCCTCTTCATGGACGGCGCAAAGGAGGGCCTTTCCTTCTTCCTGGTGCCTGACTTTGGCCGTATGAAGGAGGTTGGCATCGTCAACACCCTGGTGGGTGCGATGAATCAGGCCTTCTTCACCCTGAGCCTGGGCATCGGTGCCATGTCCATTTTTGGCAGCTACATCGGCAAGGAGCACTCCCTGCTGGGCGAGAGCGTCCGTGTGGTGGTGCTGGATACCTTTGTGGCCATCACGGCCGGTCTCATCATCTTCCCGGCCTGCTTCACCTTTGGCGTGGATCAGACTGCAGGCCCCAGTCTGATCTTCATCACCCTGCCCAATATTTTTGCCAACATGGCGCTGGGGCGGCTGTGGGGCAGCCTGTTCTTCCTGTTCATGGCCTTTGCGGCCCTGTCCACCGTGCTGGCAGTGTTCGAGAACATCATCTGCTGCGGCATGGAGCTGACCGGCTGCACCCGTAAAAAGTCCAGTCTGGTCAACCTGTTCCTCATCATCCTGCTGTCCATGCCCTGCGTGCTGGGGTATAACCTCTGGGCTTGGGATGGCTTTGCCGTGTTTGGCGGTGCAGTGCTGGACTTTGAGGATTTCCTTGTCAGCAATCTGTTCCTGCCGCTGGGCAGCCTGGTCTACCTGCTGTTCTGTGTTTCCCGCTATGGCTGGGGCTGGGACAACTATAAGAAGGAAGTCAACACCGGCGAGGGGCTGAAGATCCAGGATTGGATGCGCGGCTATCTGACCTACGGTCTGCCCGTGATCGTGCTGTTCATCTTCGCCTTTGGCATCTACGACAAGTTCTTTGCATAAGGAAATAAACCCTCTCAGTCTCGCATTCGCTCGCCAGCTTCCCCAAGGGGGAAGCCGACGCATCTGATGGGTAAGCAACTTGCACAGCCTGAAGTCAGAGCAGCAATTGCCTCGCCCTTTGGGAGAGGTGGCAGTGCGAAGCACTGACGGAGAGGGCGTTTTGTTGGAGGACACAATGCACATTTTGATCTGTGATGACGATGCGGTGTTTGCTGCCCGCGTGGAAACGCTCGTCCGGGATTTCTTTGCGCTGCGGGGCTTGCAGGTGGAATGCACCGTCTGCCACAGCGGGGAAGAGACACTGGCCCGGCGGGACCTTGATCTATATCAGGTGGCGCTGCTGGATGTGGATCTGGACACCATGAACGGCATCTCACTGGGAAAGCAGCTGCGCCAGTGCAGCCCGGAGATCTGCTTGGTGTATGTGTCGGCCTATCTGGAATTTGCCCGGAGCTACACCGTGAATGCGTTCCGCTATATCCTCAAGCGCGATCTGGACTGCCAGCTGCCCCGCTGTCTGGATGCCGTTCTGCACGAGCAGGATCACCGGGCTCCCAAGACCCTGACCATCCGGCAGAACCGCACCGAGACCGAGCTGCCCTACGACAGCATCTACTACCTCGAAAGCGACCTGCGCAAGATCAACGTTTACGGAGATGTGGCTCATCAGCCCCTGTGCTCCTACTATGGCAAGCTGAATGAGCTGCCGCAGGCCCTGTTTGAGAACGGCTTTCTGCGGGTGGGGCGGAGCGCGGTGGTCAATATGAAGTACATCCGGCAGATCAGCAGCTATATGGTCACCCTGCGCAATGGGGTCAAGCTGGGCGTGAGCCGGAACGGCTATGCTGAGATTCGCAGCACCTATCTGGAATGGAAGGGGCAGTTTGGGGATGACTAAGGAAATGCTCTGGCTTCTGATGGGGCATCTGGTCTGCATTGGCCAGTGGGCGGCCTTTATCATGGTGGAATATGCATTTCTGGGCCGTGGCAGGAGATTCCGCTTCCCCTGCCTGTGGGCAGCCCTGCTGGCAGCAGTATTTCTAGTGGCCTCGATCCGGCATGACATTGGCTTTTTCAATGTTGAATCTGTGATTTTGAATGTTATCTACCTGTTGGTCACGGTGCTCTTTTTCGGCGGAAGCTGGAACCAGAAGCTCTCGGCCTGCCTTGTCAACGGCATTATGTGCCTGCTGACGGAAAATACAGTCAGCTACACCTTTGCCTGGTGTAAGCACATTCCGTCCGGGAGGTCTGGCGCTACCGCAGCTGCCTGTTCCTGCTGGTTGCTGCTGTTGTGGGGGCTGGCCTGCTTGCAGCCTACATTATCCGGCGCTGGCGGAGGGAGCAGGCGTTGACCCCGCTGCAGATGTTGGTCATGTCCTTTTTTCCTGGCATCGTTGTGGTGCTGAACATCGTGCTGATGGTATCCGGCGGCAGCGAAGTGCCCAGCATGATGAATATGATGCTGACCTTTGGTCTGACCATAGCAGTAATGATCCATCTGGGAATCGTGCAGATGGTCAACGACCAGATGCTGCTGCAGCAGACACTGATGGTGGAGGCTGTGCGCCAGAAGAAGAGCGCAGAAGCTCTTCTGGAATCCTACAAGACCCAGCGGCGGCTGACCCATGAGTTCACCAACCACACCGATGCACTGGCTCTGCTGCTCCAGCAGGGCAATTACGAGGGAGCAAAGGCCTACCTTTCCACGCTCACAAAGACCATTGCGGCGAATACCACCATTATGAACACCCACAACCCTTTATTGGATGCCCTGCTCAGCAAAAAGTACGAGGAGGCCAGCCGAAAAGGGGTCATGGTCTATTTTGATCTGCCCGATCTGCGGGATATGCCTATGGATCAGACAGACCTTGTGATCGTGCTCTCCAACCTGCTCAACAATGCCATTGAGGCCGCCGCGCAGGCTGATCCGCCGGAGGTCTATGTGCGGATGCGGAAGAGCGAGGAAGAGGTGGTGCTTTCCGTCCGCAACCGGGTGAAAAAGGACCTGAACCTCGTGGACGGTCAGCTGCCCCGCATCTCTCAGAAAGGGGCGGGCCACGGCTTCGGGCTGTGGAACGTGCGGGATGTGCTGAAAAAATACGGCGGCGAATATACCATCAGCTGCCGGGAGTGCTGGTTCCGCTTTACCTGCACCATCCCACTCCGCAAGTTATGACATGAAACCCTGCAGAATATGACATTTGGGGTGAAAGTTTCATCGGAATCTGCTACAATGAAACCAAGTTAAAGGCAGGAGCGCTCCCCGCTGTATGGTTTGCGGCCGACAGAGGAAGGAACATCCGGAACGCAGGCGTGTGTGCGTGAGCCGGAACGTCTTTACGAATAAAAAGTCTGACGAAGCTCTGAATGGCGATCTTGGGGGATTGCTGCAGATAGAGACCTTCTGAATGCACTGTACCTGCACGGCATCGTATGTGGGAATGGGATGCCGGGCGGTGCTGCCGGAGGGAGCTTTGTCGGGCTTTTTTGTTTGAGATCGGGCCGGAAGGAGGACGGTGTGGAGCATGGCTGTACCTGCACGGAAGCGGGCATCCTGCTGGATATCTTCACCCCGATGCGGGAGGATTTCGTGTAACAAACAAAAAAGGCAGTGCGCCGCGTGGGACGCACTGCCTTTTGCTTTTGTACCGATTATTCCGGCTTCACCTGCAGCTCCTGCTCACAGTAGATGCAGCGGTATTTGCCGTTGGAGCTCATCTCAAAGATCTGGTCGCATTCCTCTTCAATGGAGGAGATGCAGCGGGGATTGCGGCACCGCACAATGTTCACCAGGCGCTTGGGGGGCTTCGGCTTTTCCTTGCGCACGGCCTTGCCGTTTTCGATCACGGTCACACTGATGTCAGGGTCAAGGTAGGCCAGCACGTCCAGGTTCAGCCAGGAGGCATCCCCCTCGACCTTGATGATGTCCTTGCGGCCGCAGTCGGCCTTGTGGGAGCGCGCATTCTGGATCAGTGCCACGTTGGCGGTCTTGTTGCCGGTGATGCCCAGCAGCTCCATCAGGCCCACAGCGGTGCCTGCCTTGATGTGGTCGATCACAATGCCGTTCTGGATCTCGTCAATATTCAGCATATCAGTTGCCCTCCTTCGGTGCTTTGGGGTCGGCAAGACCCAGCAGCGTCATGATCAGTGCCATGCGGACGTATACGCCGTTCTGCACCTGCTCAAAGTAGGCAGCACGGGGATCGTTGTCCACATCCAGTGCGATCTCATTCACGCGGGGCAGGGGATGCAGCACTGCCATTTCAGGCTTGGCAAGGGCCATCTTTTCGCTGGTCAGGATGTAGCTGTTCTTCAGGCGGATGTAATCCTCCTCGTTGAAGAAGCGCTCCTTCTGCACGCGGGTCATGTACAGAATGTCCAGCTCAGGCATGGATTCTTCCAGGCTCCGGGTCTCACGGTACTCAATGCCGTTGGCCTCCAGCACGTCCTTGATGATGTAGTCGGGCACCCGCAGCTCCTCGGGCTGATAAGGACAAAGCGGATGTTCTTGCAGCGTGCCATGGTCTTGATGAGAGAATGGACGGTGCGGCCGAACTTCAGATCGCCGCACAGGCCGATGGTCAGGTTATCCAGCCGACCCATCCGGGTGCGGATGGTCATCAGATCGGTCATGGTCTGGGTGGGGTGCTGGTGGCCGCCGTCACCGGCGTTGATGACCGGGATGCGGGAGTAGCGGGAAGCGCGGAACGGCGCACCCTCTTTGGGATGGCGCATTGCCACGATATCAGCATAGCAGGAGACCACACGGATGGTATCTGCAACGCTTTCTCCCTTGGAAGCGCTGGAGACGGTCTCGCTCGGGAAGCCCAGCACATGGCCGCCCAGGTTCAGCATGGCCGCCTCAAAGGAAAGGCGGGTGCGGGTAGACGGCTCATAGAACAGAGTGGCGAGTTTTTTGTGAGCCGCAACGTCCTGGTAAGCGGCAGGGTCGGAGCGGATGCGGTCGGCCAGAGCCAGCAGAGAGGTGATCTCCTCCTGGCTGAAATCCAAGGGATCGATGAGATGGCGCATGAATTTTACCTCCGTCAAAGTAATTTTCGTAGAATGGAAAAATCGAAGAAATTCGTGTAATAACTCAGTGAGCGCATGACCGGGTGGCACAGACGGTTGAAGCAGATCTCATCCAGCAGCAGCATGGCCTCGCCGGGGGCAAGACGCATGGCAGCCCGGATGGCCTCGTCGCCGCAGCTGGCCTTGAGGTGGGCCACATTCGAGGAGATCTGCTGGTTGCATTCCTGCTCCAGGATATCGAACACGCTGCCGCTCAGGTCGATGCGGGTGTAGTCCCGGCTGCCAAAGAGGGCGCGGGGCAGATAATCGATGGAGTAGATGACCGGGGTGGTGTCGGCCAGGATGCGTTTTTTGATGCAGATGACCTCGTCCCCCGGTGCAATGGCAAGATCCCGGGCAAGCTCGGCCCCGGCGCGGATGGGATAGATCTGGATGCCATCGGCGTGGGGGTAGCTGCCAAAGCTGCGGATCAGCGGGTAATATTCCAGCTTCTGGTCAAGGCGGCTGCGCAGGCTGAGCACGGTGCGGTTGACCACTGTGCCAATGCCGCGCACACGCTCGATGTAACCGGCGCGCTCCATCTCGCTCAGCGCGTCCCGGATCACGGTACGGCTGACCCCGAGTTCCGCGGCCAGATCGAC
>ENA-OQAZ01000400-OQAZ01000400.1-human-gut-metagenome-genome-assembly--contig:-NODE-400-length-24517-cov-5.588479_pt1 | contig 24517 bp, 40 predicted proteins | sample MGYA00242737_ERZ504531 | MGnify/ENA primary metagenome ERZ504531 (study PRJEB26092, sample SAMD00036244) | human gut metagenome | host: Homo sapiens | study: EMG produced TPA metagenomics assembly of... | reverse complement strand
GCCGCGGGATGTTCGGCAGCGTCATCATGCGGCCCTCACCCCCGATGTAGTCCGCCAGCGCGGCAGAAACGCCCTGCGCTTGGGGCGGCTGATCTGCAGCTCATGCGGGCCGACCTGCACCGTGTTCTGCTGCACGCCCGACACCTGCGCGAGATTCACAAGATAGCCGCTGTTACACCGCGCAAACAGACGGCCCGTCAGCTTTTCCTCCATCGCCTTCAGCGCGCCGGGTGCGGAGAAGTCGCCGTCCTCGGTATAAAAATGGACGCGGTGGCCCTCACTTTCGATATAATAGATCGTAGCAGCGTCCAATCGGCGCATGCCGCCGTCCACCGGCACAGCCAGATAATGCCGCGTCCGCTTGGCCAGCTGGTTCACAGCCTTTTGCAGCTGCTGCGAGAACGCAAAGTACGGCACAGGCTTGAGCACGTAGTCCAACGCACCGACGGCGTACCCCTTGATGGCATACTGCGCCATGTTCGTAATAAAAATCAGTAGCACATCGCTGTCCAGCTCGCGGATACGGCGGCAGTCTCCATACCGTCCAGATGCAGCATCTCTACGTCAAGAAAAATTATGTCGTAGACCGGGCGGTAGTCCTCAAGGATTTCGACGCCGTCGGTGAACATTGTCACCTCAAACTGGGTGCCATACTGCCGCGTGTAGCGCTGCACATACCCCGCCAGCTGCTCCCGGACGGCGGCTCATCCTCTACGATTGCAATGCGGGTCATCCGCAGTGCCTCCCCTTCTGCTTTTTTCTTTAGTATAGCATATTGCCGCGGTGCATGGCAACAAGAATGACCCTCCCGAGCCGTTTGCGGCTGTTGTTGCATCCCCGGGAGGATGGATGAATTTTTCCCCTACTCCCCTACAAAACAAAAAAGCCGCTGACTCGGTCAGAAGTCAGCGGCAAAACGAAAGCACTCACACAAAGCGGCAATCATTATGAAAAAAGCCTTACGTTTCCGTAAGGCTTTTTTTGGTGCACCATTCCCATCCAAAAACGAACTAAGTACTTCTTCGAGGGAGACTTTTCTTCCGCTCTCCTGATAGTTGAAATTCACCACGATACGGTCATCGAACAGATAGATGGAGTTGACAAAGCAATCGATGACCTTTTCCTGAAAGGCGATATCCGCCGGGTCGCCGTGGCGGAACTGATCGAACCAGAATAGAATCTGTTCCCGGGTGATGGGCGGCTTTTCGATCCGCTCCTGCAGGATGCCGGTTTCCAGCGCTTCACGCTGCTGTTCCAGCTCCTCCATCCGCGCCTTGGTGGCGGGCGTCAGGATGCCCTGCTCGATGGCCGCCACCAGATTGTCTATGCGGCGCTTCACCTCTTTTAGCTCCGCCTGCAAAACCGGCAGGCGGGTGTTTTCCTTGCTCTGGTATTCCAGCAGCTTGTCCGCCAGCAGGTCGATGACCCGGTCATTCAGCACCTTCTCCAGCGCCGTCTGCACCACAAACTGTTCCAGCGGTTCCTTGCGCACCGGCTTCAGGCTGCAAACCTCCTTGCCGCTGCGTTTTCGGGTGCCGCACTTATAGTAACAGTGGACCGTGCCCGTATGGCTTCTACCGCTCTCCCCCGCCATCATGGTGCCGCACTTGCCACAGAACAGCTTGGTAGTCAACAGATAGTGGACATCCGCCTTGTTGTGGGCCGGTGCCTGACGGTGAATTTCGCACCGGCGCTGCACCGCATCGAAGCAATCCGGATCGATGATGGCCGGGATAGCATCCGGTATGACGGTATCCTTATAGCGGTATTCGCCCAGATACCGGCGATTTTTGAGCAGTGTCTGGAAGCTGTTCTTGGTGAACGGATTGCCCCGGCTGTTGCGGATGCCGCGGGCGTTCAGCGACTCGATGATACTGCGGATGCTTTCCCCCGCCGCATACCGCTGGAACGCTTCCTGCACCACCGGCGCGGTGGCCGGATCGATCTGGTAGCGATGCTCACTGTCAATGCGGTAGCCCAGCGGCACCGGGCCGCCGTTGAACTTGGCCTTTAGGGCGTTCTCCTTGTGACCGCGGCTGACCTTCTCCGCCAGCTCCGCCGAATAGTACTCGGCCATGCCTTCCAGCAGGCTTTCCAACATGATACCTTCCGGCGTGTTGGAGATAGGTTCCGTCACCGACACCACATGGACCCGGTTGTTTTTGAGGATGCGTTTATAATGGGCCGAATCGTACCGGTTGCGGGAAAAGCGATCCAGCTTCCACACAAGCACCGCCTCAAAGGTATGGGTGGCGCTGTCGTGGATCATCTGCTGGAACTGCGGGCGGCTGTCGGTTTTGGCAGACAGTGCCCTGTCAATGTAGGTCCGCACCACGGTGATGCCGTTCTGGTCGGCATACTCCTTGCATTCCCGCAGCTGGCCTTCGATGGATTCCTCCCGCTGGTTGTCGCTGCTGTAACGGGCATAGATTACGGCATTCATGGCGTGCACCTCCTTATTTGTGCTTTTCTTCTTCTCCCATATTGAGGATCATCTGTTTCAGATGGCGGTTCAGCTCACTGCCCGGTGTGAAGCAGCTTCCACGAACTCGCCCCAATCCGGTTTGCGCTGTACTACCTCCTGCGCCCCCTCCGGCGTGACACAGACATACCGCCCGCGGGGGTCTTCACACAGGCCGAAGATATAGTCCAGCGATACATTAAAATAGGTGGCATACCAGACCAGAATACGGTAAGGTGCCGCTGCCCGGTCTGTTTCGTACCGGTTGATGGCCGCCTGATTGGTTCCGGCCAACGCCGCCAGCTGGGCCTGGGTCAGCCCCGCATCCTTGCGCAGCACGCGCAGACGGGTGCCTACGGATACATCCATGGAAAGACCTCCTGCAAAATTCGTTAATTCAAGTATAATCGAATTTTGGATTTATTGCAAGAAGTATTGTCCACTTAGGCTTCCGAAAGCACCTGATGCCACAACTTTACTGCAAAGCGTCCCTTTTGCTCAGCCGATAAATCAGGATGCCGGATATCGTACCGCACAACGCCATCGAAATCACACTGAGCAGGATTTCCGCCGGGGTGGATTCGTAATACCCGGAAAGCGTGAACGCAGCCACCAGCGGATACAGTTTGGATATGGTTCCCAGGTTTCCCACAAAGATCGTGATAAAGGAGTAAACTTCCGCTGCCAGAAGCTGAGCCAGTAATCCAGCTTTTTTTCGGTAATGAAGCAGATAATAGGCAACACTGCGAAGAAAACGCAAATTCCATCCACCAAATAGATTTTGAGATAGTGCCAAAAAATCGCTGCCGTAAGGACCTGGCATGAAAAGCCATCTCCACGGCAAAGGCCGCCAGAAACAGCACAAAATAAGTTCCCACGCTGAAAACCAGAATCACCATGACCTTGGCCACTACCATCTTGCCCATATTGACCGGAATGAGCAAAAGTGACTTCAGCACATCTTCCTGGCTCTCCCGGCAAATGATATAACTGCCAAACAGCGCGATGATGCCCGGCAACGCATACATCGTTCCCAGGGACTGTACCCCGGTCAGATACCATTCCGGTTCCATGCCATACGCTTCATTTCCTCCGGCGAAAAAGCCTGGGCTGTCACAATGACCAGTACCATGCAGAGTCCAAACAGTGCCACAAGCAGCATACGGGAACGGCGAAGTTTTTTCAATTCTGTCCAAATCATAACCTGCATTGTGTTTTCCTCACTTTTCCGAAAGACCATGATAGGCGTAGATTCCAGACGCCACCGCCCATCCTCCAAAACAGAGTACGGCAAAAAACGGCTGATAGGCACAGGGCATTATTATATTGGGCAGATCTCTTGAAATACAAAGGATGGCACAAGCAGAGGGAATCAGGTACGGGTTCGTCTGAGCCACGATAAAGCCCAGAAAAGCATAGATAATCGCTGCGCAGCAAGGCAGTAGGTACCCCTTGTGCGATACCGCCAGCGCCAGAATCGGGATAACCGCCACCGCTTCCAGAACTGCAGCTTCGATTCCCTTATACAGAACGAATGCCATCATTTCCCCGTTCCAGGAAAGGAACTCGAAGGCCAGCCCGAATGCAAAGGTAAATGCCACCGCCAGCATCATAAAAGCAAGGGAAACCGTCAGAACGACCACCCACTTGGCAAAGAGATATCCTCCCTTGCTCACAGGATGATCCACAGTTGTTTCAAGACGTCACAGCGCTGCTCATTATATACCAGCATAGATGCCAAAACGCCCAGGATGGCAGGCAGAATCAGAAAAATATTAAAGGAAAACAGCGCCTGCTTGTATAAACCCATATCCGTCAGATAATCAGGATGGGTGGCAAAGTAGGAGAAGGTAATCGCCGGCAGCACCAGAGAGAGCAACGGCAAGACCCGTAAAAGTTTCCAGCGCCGCAGTTTGGAAAACTCGACGCGCACCACATTAAGCAATGCCCTCGCCTCCCGTGATTTTCTTGAAATAGTCTTCCAGCGTATCGTCTTTTTCCGCCAGTCCCGAAAGCCCCACGCCCTGCAACGTGAGTTCCCGCACAAGTGCCTCCCGGTCGATGGTGGTTTTAAAAATTTTGACGCTGGTTGTATCCTGAATGGAGTATTCCCCGACCTGCAGAGCCATCTGCTGTTCCAGAATGCGGGCCGTTGCCGCTGTATCGGACACCTGCAGCAGAATATATTTCTGGTTTTTCTTTTTCAGTTCCTCCATCGTTTCCTCTTCCAGCAAAACACCATGGTCCAGAATGCCGATATCATCGGCCAGCATGGAAATTTCCGAAAGGATATGGCTTGAAACCAGGATGGTCTTTCCCTCTTTTTCGCTGAGGGAGCGGATAAAGGCCCGTACCTCCGCAATCCCGATGGGGTCCAGGCCATTGGTAGGCTCATCCAGGATCAGCAGTTCCGGGTCATGCATAATGGCGTTGGCAATCCCCAACCGCTGTTTCATGCCCAGCGAATACTCCCCAAAGAGCTTTTTGTCCTTATAGGGCAATCCCACCACCTGCAGGGCGTGCTCCACTGCGTCAGGGCGGATCGTTCCCCGCAGCTTGGCGAAAATTTCCAGATTTTCGGTCCCTGTCAGATTGGGATAGAAACCAGGTGTTTCGATGATGGCACCAATACGCTGAAAGACACCGCGTTCTCTGCGCTTCACCTGCTCTCCGAACAGCAGCGTTTCGCCGGAGGTAGCCGGCATCAGCTGTAAAATCAACTTCATGATGCTGGTTTTCCCGGCGCCATTCCGTCCCAGCAGGCCATAAATATGGCCTTTGGAACGTGCAGGCAGACATCGTTGACAGCGACCTGTTCACCGTATCTTTTGGTCAGGTGCCGGGTTTCAATGGCATAGGATTCTTTCATGGTAAACCTCTTTTCCTTGTTCTGGTGAGGGAGAATTCTTGGAACTTGTGTTCAGTATACGCTCAAAATCTTACTTTCGCCTTATCAGAATCTTAACGAAATCTTGTTTTTCCCTCAAAACAGAGAAAAGGCCGATTCCGAAATTTTCTCAAAGCCCGGAACGTGATACAATATATACAATAGCCTCCTATGGCTGTGTTTACGAACTTCCAAACTGAGGACGGACCCATGAAATATATTCTGACGATCGACGATGACGAAGCACTGTGCAAACTGGTGAAGAAATGTATCGAAACGGAGCAAGTTCCCGTATATACTTTTCTGCGTGGGGAGGATGCGCTTTCCTTCTTCTATCAGAATCAGAGTGACTGTGTTCTGGTCATTCTTGACATCATGCTTCCCGGCATGGATGGATACAGCGTTCTGGAAAAGGTTCGGGCTGTGAGCAACGTACCGGTCCTGATGCTTACCGCCAAAGATCAGGAAGAAGATAAGGTTGCCGGACTGCAGAACGGTGCAGATGACTATCTGACAAAGCCCTTCGGCCTGGCAGAATTGACGGCCCGCGTGAACTCTCTGGTGCGCCGGTATACGAAGTTCAATCCCCACCACGAAGAAAATCAGCGCCTTCGTTTTCACGATATGATCATCGACCCGTCAGCTCATTCGGTGGAAGTACAAGGAAAGCCGGTATCTCTGACCGCCAGAGAATTTGACATTCTCCTCTTTCTGGCCCAGCACAAGGGACGCATCTTTACCAAACAGCAAATCTATCAGAATATCTGGAAAGAGCCTTATTACCAGGATGACGGCAATATTATGTCGATCATCAGCAAGCTGCGCAAAAAGATTGAGCCGGACCCTGAGCACCCCTTTTATGTACTGACGGTGTATGGCGTGGGGTATCGCTTCAATGAAAAGGCATAAGGGAGAAGATCTATGCTGTTCGTGATTTGTATATTGTGTGCGGCGCTGGCCCTTTGGCTTGCTGCAACGCTTTTTCTCTGGCACCGGGAGCTTCTGGAAATCCAGAAAGCTCTGGAAGATATCGGAGCCGGAAACCTGAACCGCAGGATTGTAACCCGCGGTCCGCAAGCGATTCGATCCATTGGCTACGGCATCAACAAGATTGTACAGCAAAGCCAGCAGAGCGCCATCCAACAGAAGCGCCACGAACAGGCCTATAAACAGCTGATCACCAATCTTTCCCATGACATCAAGACACCACTTGCCTCCCTGACAGGCTATCTGGAAGCCGTTGAAAACGGGCTCGTTGTGGGCCAAGAGAAGGAAGAATATCTGCAGACCGCCTATGAACGGGCCGGTGCCCTGCGTTCCTTTGTGGAAAAGCTCTTTGAATGGGTCAAACTGGATGCAGGCGAGCAGAAGCTTCAAATCGAGCCGCTGGATCTCTGTGAGATTTCACGGCAATATATGGCCGAATGGATCGGCCCGCTGGAAAGCAGCGGTTTTTCCTATATGATTGAGATCCCAGAAGAAACCTGGCTGGCAGATCTGGATAAAAACGCCTACAAGCGTATTGTAAACAACCTTTGCGAGAATGTGCTCCGGCACAGCCACGGCACGCAGTTTCGTTTCTGTCTGATCCTTGACGCCCGACAGGCAATGATCCGTGTCTCCGACAATGGCACAGGCATTTCTGCTGACGATCTTCCTCATGTTTTTGACCGATTATATCAATGCGATCCTTCCCGAACAACCCCCGGAAACGGTCTTGGCCTTTCCATAACCAAGGAACTTGTCGTTGCTATGGGCGGCACCATTCAGGTACAAAGTTCCCTAGGCCAAGAAACAACATTCACCATCTGTTTTCCGAAAGCAAAAGCGTTGCCATAAGGCAACGCTTTTTTGCTGTCGAGCCTTTCTCTTACCGGTGATTTTTCTTCCACTCCTCAAACAGCCGTTGTCCCTCTTCCGACTGGTAAAATGCCTGGATCTTGGGCAGCAGGAACCGGGCAAACCGCTCCAGCTCCTGCTGGGGCACGCCGTCCTCCCGGTACTTGGCGGACGCCGCTGCCTGTGCTGTTTTCTTCTCCTGCCGATCTTCCGTAGCGGCTCCTTTCTGCAGGGCTGCCCCCTGCTGCCTTGCTGCTTGTTCTTTCATCGTTCCTGGCCCTTGGCCCGCTGGCGGCGCTGCTGACGGTTCAGCCGCTTTTCTTCCTGTTGGCGGCGGCAGATGCCCAGCACAAACGCCTGCACCTGCTCCGGTGCCACCCGCATGGCTTCCCGGTAGGCCGGGTCTCGGTGAGCACTGCATCCAGCTGTTCCTCACAGCGGCGGAGGCGCTGACGCACTTCCTGTTCCCTCATCGTGCTTTGCTGCAGCTGCATCCGCAGACTGCGGTTCTCTGCCTGCAACTTGCCGCTGGCTTTTGCCATCTCACACAGAGTGTGGAAGTCCTGCGGCATCAGTTCCACCCGCTTTTCCAACACACCTTTGATTTTGGCCCGCTGCTCAATGTCCGCCACATCGCGGATCGACCCGGAAATGTTCTTTACCTGGGAGATAAGTTCCTTCCGCTGGCCTTGCAGCTGTTTGGTCTGGTCAGACAGTTCTGCCACCGTCCGGCGATCTTTCTGGACCTTATACTCCAGAACCTCCAAATGTTCAGCATCGCTGCCCTGTACGCCTCGTTCAAAGTCGGTAAATCCCGCCTGCCGCATGTGCTCGAAGAACTGCGTCTGCAGCAGGCTGTAGGAACTCACCAGCCGGGGCTTGCCGTTCTTTTTCAGCACAGGCTGGCCCTGTTCGTCGGTCATGGGAACCATCGGCCACTTTTTGCTGTGGCTCACCTGCATGATCGTTTCCCGCACGGTGCCCCGCAGCGCCGGTCCTTGCACCGCTTGGACCAGCGGATCTGCTTTTCCACCACCGGCAGGTAGACAACATGGAGGTGATAGTGGAACACATTCCTTCCCAGTCGGTCACTGGCTTCCCTGTTGCGCTCGTCGGCGTGCATGACCGCGAGATGATATACTGCTCCCCGCCAGCAATTTCCTTGGCCAGCTCGTACACCTCGGCGCAGAATTGCTTGGCGTATTCATAGCCGCCGTGGGTCTCGAAATAGTCAGTATTCACGTCAAACACCAGCTCATCAAAGACGTAGGCATCCGGTTTCAGACCTCGGGTGGAAATGACGCCTTCTTCCACCATCCGGTCAAATTGCTGGGCGTAAGTAGCTGCCTCGCAGGCCTTGAAGGTCACATTGTTGTGGCTGTATTCCAGCAGCACATCCGGGTTGGAGTACACTTCGTTCTTGCGTTCGTTGTGCCGTTCCCGCACCGAGATAGCATTTTTACGGTAGCGCTCATTGCGCACCACGGTCCGATGGATTTTGCTGATAAGCGACTCCTTTCCTGGGTACGGTTCTGCTGCGGATGGGGTACGCAGATGCTTTGCAAAGCATCTGACCCACTATGACACTTTCCGGCGCTGCCGGCAAAGTGCCAGTGGGCCCGCTGCGGCGGGAGGGATTGGGATACGGCTGCCAACCAAAATCGGTGTGCCATCCTTCTCGGTTGGGCCGCCGTCGCAACGGTTACCGTGTCTGCGGTTGCCTCTGGAAGCCAGGTACCACAGCCTTCGTCCACCCTTTGCAAAACGCGGGGTGTGGAATTCTTTCTCTATTTCTCTTTTAGTTAGATAGTTCATTCTATCTTTATCGTGTCGGTTTTTCCGGCGGGTCAGTGTCGGGAAAACCGTCAACTGCCTGTCCTTTTTTCCGACAGGTCAGGCCGGATTTTCCGACGGGTGGTTACAGCTCGTTGGGTTCCTTGGGCCGGGGCAGATTGAGATAATACCGCCGTGCCTTCGTTTGACTGCCTTGGCACCGACTCCAGCAAACCGCAGCGTTCAAGAGCGGCAAATAATCCGGCTGCTTTCTCCCGCTGGCAGTGCAGCAGCCGTCCGGCACTGGCCCTTGAGAGGCTCACACAGGGCCTGCCGTCGGCTTTCCAGTGCCCGGTGGTATCCTGGCTGATAACCGCAGCAGCCCCAGCAAATGGCCGTACAGCAGCTTGCTTTCGCCGGGAAGTCCCCGGTAAGGTTCTTCCGAGAGAAGGCTGGACGGGATCATCAGAAAGCTGTCGATGCGGTTCAGGTTTTCCTCTGCGGGAACGAGTTCATGGTTCAGATGGCGCCTCCTTAGATCATGGGTTGGTTGCGGACTTTGGCTTCTGGCATCCCCCTTTTTCGGTTGTTTTTGCCCTTGGAAAATGTTTGATGATTTCATCATAGATTCTTCCGACACATACAGCATACAACGTCTTGCAGTCCGTTTCAAGATGTGTTAGACTGTTTTCATGTTGGATGATTCACACACTTTTCCGGCTGTTCCTGAAACACAGAAAAACACAGAGCCATTTTCCGCCCACTATGCTCCAACACAGGATGGTGACGAATTTTGAACTACCAGACGTACCTTTTCTTTGAAGGCCGCACCGAATATATCCAGGGCTACGACACGCCCCAGCATACATATCCGCTGGGGTCTTTGGTGTTCGGTGTACTGGACTTGGATGCCGCCCCCTATCTGGAACGGGGCCTCGCATTGCTGGAAAGATTCCGGGGCGTAAAGTTCCCGGAAGATCAGACCATGCAGCAGAGCCTGGCAGCCCCTGACACTTGTGTATATTACCAAGTGGCTTCCTTTTACCATGATTTTGCTGCCGCCGTGCAGCAGGTTTCCCCTGCTCTGTTTGATTTGGTGGAAGGCTACGCGCTGGCCAACTTCCGTCGAAATGAGCGAGAGCTGAAAGCGACCCAACATTGCCTGTGGCAATTTATACAGACTGGAAAAAACGACAGCTCGTATACATTTGATGAACTGCGTACCAGAATGTCCCACCTCGCGAATTGGCCATGACCAGCGACATCATGGAAGGGTTCTGCCGGAACTTTCCGGAGTACACCGACCAGATGAAGGTATTTATCCAGCGTGAAACCGGGGATGCCTCTCTGTGCCGGACGGCGTTGTCGGTATTGGAATCCTTTGTGACTTTGCTGCAGCAGTTGGTGGACGGAAAAACGGATCTGCGCCAGCTGATCGAGGCCACACTTGTGGACGAGGACGGCCGCCCCAGAACAGAGCATGGCCAGCTTCCTTCGGAGCTGTTGGTGGAACTGGCCGAAAATGGCGATTCGACCTACCAGAAATACCACAAACTGGAGGACGACATCCATATTCAGACCCGCTACAAACGGCCCACAGACAGCAAAAAAGGCGGCATTTCTGCCGCCACGTTCTACGCGAGCGATACACTGCCCGCGTTACTCTTTTTGGAATTTGTACAGATGTGTTCCCAGGATCTGCCGGTTGCCGTCTGTGAAAGCTGCCACCGGCTGTTTGTTCCCTTCTCCAGCCGCGCCAAGTATTGTGAGCGGGTACTGGACCCGGAAACCGGCGCCACCTGCAAAGACATTGCCGCCAAGCTGGCCTATGCCGAGGAGCTGAAGCCAATAAGGCCAAGGAACTCTACAATAAGATGCGCAACCGCTACCAGATGCGCTGCTCCCGAGCCCCAGATAACCAGAAAATGCGGGACGAGTACAACGCTTGGCGCAAGCAGGCGCAGATGGCATTGAGTAAGTACCAGTTGGGGGAAATCGGTTGGGAGGAGTTTGAAAAAGCTATTCGAGGGAAACCATAATCCTCGTATATTCCTCCCATTCTCTTAGATATGCTATAATTACTAGCACATCCACTATCATCGAAGAAAACACCATATAACAATCAAAGGACCAGGCTTTCCCATAGTCACCTGGTCCTTTGATTGTTTTTAAAGTCTAGCGTCATGCAATAATGAAAAAGGCCGCTGTAAGCGCCAAGCAGAGGAAATCGATCATCAACGCCAACTTAAATAAATTATACTTTTTGACGGTTAATCGGCTATTAATAAGTATTTCGCTTGCCAAATCAGAATTTATATTTTCGTTTTCTGTTTCTGGATCTATTGGCAAAAAATAACGTTTCTTTGTTTTTTCTATATAATCAGTTTTATCATTGCATTTGGCTATATCACCAAAGAAGAGCAAATTGTTATCTTCTTGCACATCTTTTTCGTTGGAAGAAACATTTTTAATTTCTGGCATAAAAGAAACCAACGCTACTATAGTAGAAATTAAAAGCAATATAACCAAAATCACAAGAAGAACCATATAATCGGATAATACATCCGAAAGTACTGCTATCATTGAAACATTAAACGCAATTAATGCTGCATTCTTTGCCTCTGCAAACGAAAGCCAAGTATTTGTTCTTTCTAATTGCTTTTCAAAGTGTTCTGATAGGTCATTTTTCATAAGGTATGTTCTCCCATTTCAGGAAAATATTTATTGAAATTTTGGAAAACTAGTGTTGCCGTTTGCTCAAAATCTGAAACTGTATTATCCTCTGTATAGTTTTTCAACTGATCTTCTGTAATCCAATCAATCTTATCATGTTCATCTTGCGGCCGAAATTCTTGGTGAGAAAGAACTTTCGCAACAAAAATAATTCCCTTCTTGGAGGGACAATTTTTGTCAATCTCATAAACAGCAATTGGATGAGGTTGCTTTTCTTTTCGCTTGTCATCCATTACCAATTCGATCTCTACTCCAAAAAGTTTTTTATAGTGCTTTTCTATTGTTTTAACCAGCGGCTCTTCGCTAATAGCTTTAGCGCAGCCAAACTCCCACTTGCCAGGATTGGTTGTATGAGACTGACCTCGCTTTACGATCATAATCTTTTTATTTTGGACATCACAGCAGACAACCGCACAATGCAACTCCAATGGTTGTACATATAATGTATGGGTGACATTGTAGATTTTTCTGCAAGAATCTGATATATATTGCAATTTATTCTTAAGATTTCTATCTTTAGATATTTTGTCTATTGCCGAATCTACCCGATACGCCCCGCGCGCTAGTATAGGGCCCGATTGCCCCTCCTTCACAGCAATACGATTTTTCTCTCCCCTACTGAAATATCTCTGTAGCAAAGGATTGTTATCGGTTTCGTCATATCGAAAGCTTTTTGCAAATTCTATGTTTTTCCCTCTTTCATCTTTAGGCGCACTATCTGGATATAATACCAAATAATAGGATATAAGCTTCGTTCCATACACCTTTTAAACGTACATAATCAATAATATGTAATTCAGATTTTCGTTCTGCCTTAATCAAAAAATACGCTAACTCAAAACTTACGACTAGTCTTCTATCCTGCGTATAGCCTTTTAACCTAAATCCTGCATCAATATCTTTTCCCAGGTATTCTTTAACTTCCTGATTGTTTGAACCAGCAGGATATGTAAATGAAATATTATCATACGGCGAATCCAGCTTATCATTTACCACAGCTATCCATGCAGCAGTTTTAAGAGAGAGCATATTTTGACTTTTAAGAATTGCTATGTCGTTTGCACCTAATCGTTGATCGGATAAAAGTTCATAAAATCGTCCATCCTGTAATGAACCCGTAACACGTTGCGTAAGTTCAAAAATTTCATCGACAGCTGGGGCAATCTCTTCTTCTGCCTGTATCGGTAAAACAAAAACCATTTCGTCGCCGATAACGCGCCACAAAAAACTTGAGCGCAGAAATTCCATGCGACTAATAAGAGAAGGCAATTTACTCAGTAGGCTTTGAATAATTATCGGCCAATTGAGATTTAACGCCTTATAGCGGGTAGAATTTACAATGTCGAAAGAGAAAAACAAGTGCACCGTTTGCGAATGGTTTTTACCATCAGCTCCGCCAAACGGTACACCCATTACGCACTGTTGCGCTTTCGCCACTTCATCAGGTATTGGCCCTAACTCAAACATATCCATGTCTGGAGTAACATCATCAACACTTTTACTCATGCAAAATACCTAAAAAAAGTCCTCGATTAGTTGCTGCAGCAATAGAAACATTAAAATAATTTGCAACTCTCGCCATATCAACTGTACCATTTACTGCATATTCACTAACAATTTTTTTATACCTATCCTTGGGCATCAATAAGGATGCCGCAAACTCATTTGCTTGATATTCTTGTTCCGATGTGCCAAAACGACGATAAATTCGATTATCCTGTGAATCCCAAAGTTCACGGTTCGTCCGGAATCCCATATGCAAGAACAGATGACCCAACTCATGAGCAATAGTGAAAGTCTTCCGTTGTGGATATTGGTTCCTCGGGATCACAATGCGAAAACCATCCGAATTGCTTTTCATTATGGTTCCGTCACAAAAATCATCGAATTCCGCTCTTTCTTCAATTTCTCCTCCCATAGATCGTACAACGTTTTCTAAATCATTTATAGGGATTGTAATGTCGTAAACATTTATAACTTGCTGCGCCAATTCGTTGATATATTGTTTCGTAGAACTATTCACAAGCCATGCCTCCTTCCATGCATTTTCCTCCTACTATTAATAATAACCCAATTGATCAATAGGTTCAATGCCTTTCCGTTATTTTCTTCTATCGATATAATATTTCTTCTGCACTGTTATTATCCTACAAAGGTCAAATAAAAAACAAATCCGAACGCACCTTCGAAAAGAAGTACGTTCGGATTTGCTTGGTATGGTGCCCCTAACGTGTCCAAATACGAACCCGGCGGGGCTTCCGAAGGCGCGGCGGCCTGGGCGGCTTCATAAGGAACAACGGCGGCCCCGGCACTGTCCACATTAAAAATAATCTTCAGATAATCGTCATACACAAAGACGGAATGAACCAGCGCCCCGAACACCTGGCGGCGGAAGTCTGGATCCGTCCTATCACCCCGGCGGAACCCGTCAAGCCAGCAGGCCACGGCTTCGGCCTTGACGACAAGCGCGGCCTGCACCTTCGCGCGGTCTATCTGCTGGCGCAGGGCCGTGCGGTCCGCTTCGGCTTCTTCCAGTAATTCCTTCGTGGTTTCTGTTATAATTCCCTGTGCAATGGCATTGCCTATATTTTTTAGTCGGCGCTGCACTTCTTCCAGCTGGGCATTTAAGCTAGCGAGAAGTGCGGCGCTTTCGCTGTTTTCGGCGCACCGTCTTTCCACTTCGGTGGAAATATAGGCTATATTTTCATCGGTGAGAATATCAAGCGCAGACTGCAGCACGGCTTCCTCTATCAAATCAAGGCGCACGTTCTTCTTTTTGCAGGTTTTTGCCCGGCGGTTGTTGCAAATGTAGTAATAATGCCGCGCCCCCGTGTGGCTGGTGCCTGCCGTGCCCGTCATGGGCGCACCGCACAGGCCGCAGAACAGCTTCCCGCTTAACAGGTACGGCACTTCGGCCTTGTATGCGCCGGGCCGGTGCCTGTTTGCGGAAAGCCGCCGCTGCACGGTAAAAAATAATTCATCTTCAATAATACGCGGGCAGCCGCCTTCTATTCGCACTTCCCCGCCGTAGCTGTACACGCCTATATATTTTTCGTTGCGCAAAATGGAATTGAAGCTGCTGCGGGTGTAAAGTGTGCCGTTTGTTGTGCGGTGGCCTTCTTCGTTCAGCTGGGCGGCAAGCTGGCCCATGGCCTTGCCGCTGGCGTACCATTCAAAAATCCGGCGCACCAATTCAGCCCCCACGGGGTCTATTTGCCAGCGCTTGTTCGGGCCTGCCCGATAGCCAAGCGGCGCGCGCCCAACGATCTGGCAATGCTGGGCGGCCTTATTCATGCCCCGGCTGACATCTTCGGACAGCTTCGCGCTGAAATATTCGGCAACGGTTTCAATCATGCCTTGCGTGATTATGCCGGCACTGCCTTCCGGTATGTATTCGGTAACGCTTATTAAATGCACCCCGGCGGATTCCAGCTGCTTGCGATACAGGGCGCTTTCGGCACGGTTGCGGAAGAAGCGGTCATACCGCCACACAAGAACACAATCAACCACGCCCGTGGCCGCGTCGCGCATAAGCCGCCGGAAGTCGGCACGGTTTTCCGTCTTGCCGCTGCGCGCCCGGTCTGCGTACTGGCCGACTACGGTTATATTGTGCTTGTCGGCGTATTCCTGGCAAATATCCCGCTGCCCCTCTATGCTAAGCTCTTGCTGCTTATGGCTGGAAAATCGGCAGTAAATAAAAGCCCGCATACAATCACCCTTTATTCGTCTAACATATCATAAAAAACATTTTCCGGGATAATAGACAAGTCTGCGCCGCCCAAAATGTATTTTTCGGCTTTTTTATGTTTGGAACTTTTGCCGTCTTTGATTGAGGAACACAGGTCATTATTTCCCAAAACAAGGAAATTGGTTTTCTTTGTAACGCTGTCGGCATTGATTCCGCCGAGGTCCGCAACCAACTGCATGGCTTCCTTGCGCGTCATTTTTTCCAGCGCACCGGTGAACACCACAACGCGGCCATACAGGGGGCTATCCGTCCGAAGCGCTTCGGGGTTTCCGACAATGTCCGAAGCGCGCAAATTTCTTTTGCCGTGGGCGCGCTGCAGCACATCTTCCAAATTGTTGTCGCGCGCGTACTGAATCATATATTCATAACACAGCGCAGCGGTTTCCGCGTCCGCTTCGGCACGGTGGGCGCAATCCTGGGAAACACCGCACTTTTTGGCAACAGTAGCAAGTTTGTGATTCGGAAGATCGGGGAAGACGCGCCGGGAAAGGCGGCAAGTGTCTATATAATCATTTCCGAACTTCGGAAGCCCGCAGGAACCGCAAGCGTCATATATAAAATTCACGTCAAAAGAGACATTGTGCCCGACAAGAACATCGGATCCGACAAAATCCAAAAAGGCAGGGAAAACCTTTTCCGCAGAAGGGGCAGTTTCCAGCATTGCGGGAGAAATACCGGTCAATGCGGTAATGTATTCATCGACCTGGGACATATCGGACGGGCAGATGAGAGAGGAAAAGCGGTCAACGATCTGCCGCCGCGCACGCGAAGGGCAGAAACTTCAATTATTTCGTTGTACACAGGAGAAAGGCCGGTGGTTTCAACGTCAACGCTGACATAATCAGATAGAAGCGCAAGAATGCTTGCGCCGCGTCCCGGGCGCGCGGTTTTTCGCCCGTTGAGAATTTCAACCTTACCAGCAGAAAAAACAATTTCAATAGCCATGACACTTACCTCCACACACCCGCCGCCCGGCGGGCTTATTTTTTTATGCCGGGGAAATAGACGATTCTGCACGTTCTTGACGTGTGGCAGCCTGGTATTCAAAATCCAAGCTGTTCAAAATACGAGCCTGGGCCATATCGTCAAGGGCGTGGAACTTGCGCAATAATTCTGCGTCGGCGGCATTTAGCTGCACGGCAGCAGCCTGACCAGAAACGGAGACCGCAGCCGCATGGCCGAGAAGGAAATCGACAGAAACATTAAAATAGTCCGCAAGGCGAACAAGGGTGGCCGTTGGTGGGTCACTTGTCCCACGTTCATATTTAACGTATGTAGAACGGTCAACGCCAAGAAACTGGGCAACGTCCTGTTGCGTCATTTTTCGAGATTGCCGAAGCTGTTTTAACATTTCCATAGAAACACCGCCCTTTTTATATTATATGTGAAAATATTTCACATTTCAAGGAAAGTGCAAATTCTTCACATTATTTTATCAAAAAGTATTGACTTGTGAAGTAACTTCACATATAATATACAGCAAGAAGTGACGTATCTTCACACCGATAAGAGGGACACAAAATGGAAGACGTTAAAAGACTGCGGGAAGCACAAGGGAAAACGCAAAAACAGCTTGCCGACGAAATGGGGGTCGAGAGGTCCACGGTTGCCAAATGGGAAGCCGGAACGGCTTTTCCACGCGCCGACAAGCTGCCGAAGCTGGCCGAAGTGCTGGGGTGCAGCGTTGCCGACCTTTTCAACACTGAAAGCGCGTGAGGTTGAAAGTATGCGAACGCTGAACAAAGAACAGGCCGACCCGCTTGTCGCGGCAATCTGTCGCGGCCAGCTGTGGGCCACGCCGGAAGAAACGGCGGCCTGGCTGAAAACGGAAACAGGGCAGCGCATTGCGGCGCTGATAGAACGCGAACGCAAGAGAGCTGCGGCATAAGCCGGCAGAAAAACGAAGGGAGAAATTCACGGCATGAAACGACCTTACAGAACACTTCTTACCATTCTGGCAATAGCAGCCATTGACGCACTTTTCTTTTATGGTCTGCTGTGGATTCTGCGGGCAGTATGCAGCGCGGTTGCACTAATTGTCGGCCTTACAGCAGGGGCCTGGTTTTTGTACTAAGGGGGAACGAAAGATGGAAACAATCTGCCTGCACTTTGAACTGCCCGCCCCGGCGGAACCCATGGCCGAGCCGAACCGGACCGCCCGGCGGCTTGCAAGAGAAAACAGGATCCTGCGCCGCACCTGCGCGGCCTGTCTGGCCGCCATGTTTGCCGCGCTGGCGTGGTACGCATGGGACGGCCTGCAAACCCGTAAAACCTACGACCTATTAAAGACCAGCGCCCGGCAGACGGCCCAGGCCGCCGAACAGCGCGCACAGGACTACCGCGCCGAAGCTGACCGTCTGCAATGCCAACTTGACGGAGCCAACCAGCGCGCCGACGAATACCAGACCGAAGCCGAAGACTTACAGCGCCAGCTTGACGCGGTAACGGCTGCATACATGGAAGGGACGGAACAATGAGAACCACAGAAAAGGAAGCGCTGCAAGCCGGATTGAGCCGGGAAGCCTTCATTGAGCCGATACCGCTTGACCGCCAGCCGCCCATTAAACGCCGGTATATCTGGAATATGCCGCCGGAAGAATGGCCCACGGGCGTGACGGCGCAGGACGTCAAGGAAATGAAGGCCCGGCACAACAAGCAGCTGCGCGAAAACAGGAAGAAGGCCGGCAAATGACCGTACTTGAATATTTGCAAAGCCTTGACCTGGAAACGCGGGTGGCCGTTGTGGGCTGCGCGGACAACGCGCTCCGGGGCATTCGCAACCTGGACGAACAGACGGCAGCGGCGGCTTCGTTTGGCTTGTGGGCCTGCCCCGACTACCTGGCGCAGCAGTTGGGCCTTGCATTTAACTGCAATTACCCCGCCAGCGCGGACGCCAAGCGCTGCACCCGCTGCGCCGCTGCTTTCCTGCGCAGGAAAATGCACGGAAGGCGGCACGGCTATGGCAGATGAACGCACCGACCTTATAAAGCGGCTTGCCCCTCTGGTGCTGGAAGATCGAAGCCGCACCGCCGCCGACAAGCGCAGCACCGATATACCTTGGTATTTTATCAACATCAACCACCCGGCAATGCGCCCCTTTTACAACAGTTGGTTGCAATCGCGCGGGCGCTTGTTTCTGCCCGGCGACATTGACCGGGCAGAATTTGAACTTTCGCTACTGTCAAACAAGGCCCTGGCTTTGTGGCAGATAAATACAAGAGAGAAGGCCGACTATGAACGAGAACGAACGCACCCCGGCGGAAACCGCCGCCGACTACGCGGTACACTTTGCCGACGGCTTCTTCGTCCCCTGCCCCTGCTGCGGCAAGGAAGTGGAAAGCCCGGACAACGGATTCACCAGCGAAAAGGAAGCAATGGAATGGGCGCTCGGCGCGTGTGACTGCGCAGGCGCAAAAGCATGGCAGCAGCAGCGCCCGGCCCTGCGCATGGACAGCCCCTGCGTGGCCGGGAAGATGAAGGCGGGCCGCTGCGGGCATACCGCTTATACGGCCCGCTGTACGGAATCCGCCTGCAGTGCATACCACCCGGAACTATACGCCCCGGAACTGTATGCCCGCGCCTTCGACCTGTACGCCAAGCGCAAGGCCGATGAAAAGGAATGGGCGGAATTCCACCCGGCGGCCACAATTATGCGGTACTGCCGCCAGCTGGCCGCGCCTGCACCTACTGGGAGCCGCCGACCTACAAAACAGGAAGCTGCTGCTTCTGCGGCCAGCTTCGCGTTTTACCCTTCGCGGCACCGACGCAGGAAGAAGCGGACCGGTACGCAACCGACAAGTGCGAATGCGAAGCCGGCAAAGCCTGCCGCCGCCAGCGGGAAGAACGGGAAATCATTGCGGGGCTGTTCGCTGAATTTGAGCCGGACACCCTGCGCCTGCTGGGAACCATTGCCGACATGGTCCGCAATGACTACATAAAAGGCGGCACGGCCATTAAGCTGGCCGAAAACGTGACGGCAAAATTCAAAGTTAAAGAGGGCACGGTGATTGTGACCCGCGCCGAAAAGCACGAACGCCAGCACAGCCTTTAAGCGGGAAGGGAGTTGTTTTTTATGAAAATAAGCCGGCACTGCCCCTTGTATGACTGCCCGAACTGTGGAAAATGCGGAGCCTGCAAGCACGGCCAGCAATATGAGCGCATGGCATCGAAAATCCAGCGTTTACAGAACGAAACCAGGCGGCTGAAACGTGAAGCTGCCGCCAAGAAGGGAGCGTAGCAGCATGAACACGGGAACAAGCACCAGCTTTGCGGAACAGGAAGCTGCCGCAATGGAAAAGAACCGGGAAGCCTTTATGGCGCTGTGGAATGAATACGTCAAAGGCCGCAAGGGCGACAAGGCCGTGCTGCGCTATCTGGAAGAAGCGGGCTTTTTCACGTCGCCCGCGTCCACGAAACACCACGGAGCCTTCCCCGGCGGGCTGTGCTACCATAGCGTCAACGTTGCAGCCGAGGTGCTGGGCCTGCTGGCGCAGCACCAGCTTGAAGACGAAAACATGAACGCCAGCGCCGTAACCTGCGCCCTGCTGCACGACATTTGCAAGGTGGGCACATATCGGCAAACCACAAAGCGCCAGCGCGGCCAAGACGGCAAGTGGCAGGACGCGCCCGCCTATGAGTACGACGACAGCGGCCTGCCGCTGGGCCACGGAGAAAAAAGCCTGTTCCTGCTTCAACGTCTGGGCATGGAACTGACAGACCAGGAAGCGGCAGCAATCCGCTGGCACATGGGCGCATACCGCGACCATGACTGCTACAACGAAATGGGCAGGGCGTTTGAACGTTACGCACTGGCCCTGTTCCTGCACCTGGCCGATATGACGGCAACATACTGGTGGGAATCGTGAGGGCGGCGCAATGGATAACTGTATTTTGTTGAGTATCCGCAAGAACTGGGCGGCGGCGATCCTGTCCGGCGAAAAAAGGCTGGAAATTCGGAAATGTGCGCCCAGTTACAACCCCAACACAGAAAAACGCGCAGAATATCCCCTGCGCGTTGTAATGTATGAAACCAAAGCACACGGCGCGCGGGGGCCGTTGTCGGCTTCTTCGACTGCCCCGGCTACATCGGAACCGCAGATCCAGCCGACGAAGTGATGGCGACGTTGTCCGGCCTGTCCATCGAACAGCTGGAAGAATACCGCGACGGCGGCTGGCTGTACGGCTTGAAAGTACGGAACCCCCGGCGGCTGCCGGAGCCTGTGCCGCTGGAAGCCCTGCACCTGGACTACCCGCCGCAAAGCTGGCGCTGGCTTGACAGCATAAACGCCGACGGTTTGGCAGAAATCGCGGCGGCCCAGGGGGTGAAACTTTGAAAGCCCCCGCAGCGCTTCCCTTCTACCTGTACGACTTCGGCGCGATACGGCCCGACAGTTTTCTGCAGGGCGACAGCTTCAAGCTGCTGGAAGGGGTGCAAACCGAAACCGTGGACATGGTTTTTATTGACCCACCATATTTCATCAAGAAGGCCGAGTGGGACACCTTCGGGAACCAGCAGGAATATAACGACTTTATGGCCCGCGCCTTTTGGGAAGCAGAAAGAATTCTGAAGCCGAACGGAACGCTGGCCTTTTGGCACAATGACCTGCAACAAGTGGCCCGCCTGCTGTGTTGGTTGGAAAACTGGACACAGTTTGTTTTCAATTCCTGGGCCGTATGGGTGAAGCCGAATTTTCGGAAGAAGCTATGGGCAAACCCCGGAACCGGGAACACTTTGCGAAGCTGGTTTAACATTACAGAATTTTGCATTGTACTGGTAAAGGGCGAACCGGGCACAGCCTGGAACAAGTCGGGGCTGGCGCTGGCAAAGCTGGACATGAACAACTTCGGCCCGCTGCGTGAATATTTCCGCGCCGCGCAGAAGTACACCGGCAAAACCAAAAAGCAGATAATCGACGCTTGCGGACAAGCAGCAGACCACTGTTTCCGTTGGGGAAGCAGTCAATGGCTTTTGCCAACGCGGGAAACCTACCTGGACATTGTGGCGAAGTTTGAACTGGACAGCTGGGAAGGATACCGAGACTTCGACAGCCTGCTGGAAGAACAGATCAGGCTTGTGAAGCAGTACGACGAACAGATACAGGCGGCAGACAATGCCCGCTTTGTTCACAACCTTGACGCGAACCATTGCAACGTTTGGCTGTCGAATGAACCGACGGGGGGGCATTCAATCCACCCGACGCAGAAGCCCGTTGACCTGCTGGAACGCGCAATACGAACGCACACCAAACCGGGCGCGGTTGTCTGCGATTTTTTCGCGGGCAGCGGCAGCACCGGCGTGGCAGCCTTAAAGCCGGGCGGCGGTATATCCTTATCGAACAAAGCGCCAGCTACCACGAAAAGGGGCTGGCATGGCTTGAGGAAACAAAAAGCGCCCTTTGCACTTGACTGCAAAAGGCAATAAAGAAAGCCGCCCCTCTCCACAGGGGCGGCCTACAACGTGCCAAGGTAAAAATATAACACCTTCATTATAAAGGAATTGCGGCACGTTGTCAAACCTTCGCGGGCGGCCCTGGCCGCCGTGAAGGGCTTGTATGGGGTAGTAAAATAGCGACGGTTATTTCCTGCCGGGGAAAGGGGTGCAGGGGAAAACAGAGGGCGGCCAAGCAAGGCCACGGAAAGCAGAGACTAAGACAGGCCGCCCGGCGTTGTCCCTTGCAAGCGTTCCCTTTTCGTTTGTCTACCCAGAAAGAAAAAATTCTATCCACCTACCGAAAGCAGAACCTTCCGGGAAATGCAGAAAGGCAGAGTATGGGCACAAAATCTTTTCAACGTGAGCGCCGCTTCCTGTGCGGCACAAGTAAGAACGCCGCGAATTACCAGGAAGTCGAAATTTACCCCATGAACGGAACGGAGCAAAGCCGAACGCTGGACCAGGAACTGGCGCGGGCTGCCGACTTGCGCAGATCGTCGAAGGCGCAGCAGAACCAAAACGCCAAGAACGCCCGGCGGCTGTTCCGCCAGCTGGTAAATACCAACTTCACCGAGGAAGACACCCACACAACGCAGACCTATGCGCCAGAGTACCGCCCGGAAACCGAAGAACAGGCGTGGGCGGATTTTCGGAACTTCTACCGCCACATAAAAGAGAAATGCAGGGCGCGGGGGTTGCAGAAGCCGGAATGCCTGGCCGTGATGGAGTGGGCAGAGGAAGACCCGGACACCGGGCAAAAAGCCGTTGCCCCGCATTTTCACACGATTTTACGGTGCGAGCTGACCCGCGACGAAATAGAAAGCTGCTGGCACAGAAAGGGCGTGCGCCTGGGCCGCGTGAACACTGACCGCCTGCAAATGGACAAGAACAGCCTGGAAGCCCTGGCAAACTATATGCTGAAATACCCAAAGAGAAAGCACCGATATTTCCGAAGCCGAGGAATCAAAAACCCGATAACACCGCCCCCGGCGGACGGGAAATGGACGCGCCGCCAAGTGCAAAAAATCTGCACCGACGGGCGGCTGTACGACCCGGAATTCTGGGCGAGAAAATACCCAGGCTGGGACTTGAACGAAGCCAGCGCGAGCTATAACGAATTCATGGGCTGGCACATAAGCCTAAAACTTCGACGAAGGGGGCCGTGCCGTGGGAATCGACATTGAACGCCTGGGGCCTGCTGCACAAAAGCAGGTGCGCGAAGAATTGGAACGCAGGCGCAGGGCGGCAGCTGCCAAGGACAGGCAGCAGAAGGCCAGGGACGGCCCGGCGCTTCGGCCCGGCGGGTCTGATCGTGGCAGCGCACTGGAAGAAGAATACTACCGGGCATATATATGGCCCAAAGAACTGGCCGGAACCGTGGCGAACGTGGAACGGCACAAGAAATTTGAACTTCTGCCGAAAAGCGATTATTGCGGCCTGCGCCTGCCCGCTGCACACTACACGCCGGATTTTGTAATCGAATACACAAACGGCACTGTGGAAGTTGTCGAGGTAAAGCACGAAGCAATCCGCGCTTTGCAGGGGTCCTATGTGTACCGCCGCCGCCTTTTTATCGAGAAATACGCCCGGCCAAATGGCTGGATATTCACCGAGTACATAAAACACGAAGGAAGGAAATGCAATGAATGATTTACAAAAGGCTTTAAGCCTTATCGAAGCACAGCAGAAGAAAGCCGGAGCAGGAACGCCCGCCTGGTGCGTAGGCCAGCAGCTTGCCGACATTTTGAACGACCAGCCTGCCGCCGCGCAGATCGTTGCCGAAGACCTGGGAACCACGGGCATGGGGATTGCAGACTGCGAAAAGAAAATCGCGGACTTTGCAGCAAGAACCGCACGGGCAATGTGGGCTTCTGCGGCCCTGCGGACGCTGACCGCATTATCCGGGAATTTTACGGAATCCCGAAACTGGAAATTGTCACCGCCAAAACACAGGCGCCCCGGCGGAACGCCGCCGCAAGGCAATCCGCTTGAAGATTTTCTATAAGGGGGCGCGAATATGGACATACTGGCAGCATTGCCGAAAATGCCGGGAATGGCCCCGGAAGCACTGTGGGCGTGGCTGAAACGCAACGGGAAAGTACACCCGCAAGAACTGATTCGGTACAAAACCACAAAGCTGGCCGACCCCCTAACGGGCACACGGGAAAAATATGCGGCCTGCAACTGCACGGCCTGCGGGGAATCGTGGTTCACAACAATAGCATTGCCGGGCGAGGGCGGAACATATCCGTACTTTGACACCGAAGAAGGGCCGAGACGCAACGGCGAAACAATACACTGCCCGAACTGCGGCACGGCGGCGCTGGTGGCACACGAAAAGCGCCTTGACCGCTGGCCCATCGTAAAGAAGGCATACCCATGGGAAATCCGCAAAGCGGGCGGCTGTGTTATGTTTATCTGCTGGGCCGTAATTCACGAAACCGGCTACGACTGGGAAAGCACAATCGTGGAGCAGCGCAACGCCTATGTTATCGACCCGGCGGGCACTGGCACCGATTCACAGCAATGGACCGCAGCGGCTATTCCAGTATGTCAACCATGTATTATACGGCTGCTGGTACGAAATGGCCCGCTTCCAGGTTGCCTGACGGCAATTTTTCACGCAATCCTTCCGCACTCTGGCCG
>ENA-OQAZ01000399-OQAZ01000399.1-human-gut-metagenome-genome-assembly--contig:-NODE-399-length-24542-cov-5.048085_pt1 | contig 24542 bp, 26 predicted proteins | sample MGYA00242737_ERZ504531 | MGnify/ENA primary metagenome ERZ504531 (study PRJEB26092, sample SAMD00036244) | human gut metagenome | host: Homo sapiens | study: EMG produced TPA metagenomics assembly of... | reverse complement strand
TTCCATGAATTAAAAAAGTGGTTAAATATGCATGATAACAACATAGCTTGTGAATTTTACTGCAAATGTCAGAAATTTATCGGAAAATTTAAAAGAGGAATACTTAGAATATGTGGATAAAGCAGTTAGATGTGGGTTGATGCGATTATTGTTGGGTCAATTTTAGGACTCATTTTATTAAAGGATAAATATTCTATTCCGTTACATGCAAGTACTTTTTTTTATCCATTTAATAAGTACAATGTGGATTTTTTTAATGAATTTGGAGTGAAAAGAATTATTTTGCCAACCGCACTTTCCATATCTGAAATTGAAGAGATAATAAAATATATTGATGAAAAAGGATATGATATGACAGTGGAAGTATTCGGACATTTTGGCTGCTCTAATATTAATGGGAGATGCAATATATTTAATGATCCTCCGTCAATTTGTAGAGGACAATATACTGTTTATGATAAGAATAATCAAATTATAGCTAAAAATATTAGCCTTATTGATGCGGGAAAAGACTGTACTATATGTTCAATAAAGGAGTTGGAAAGAATAGGGGTCACCTCGTTAAAAATTATGGGGAGAGGCTTATCTTTAAAACTTATAGGAACATTGGTTAAAATCTATTGTGAAGCTTTAAAACAAACAGATAAAGATTCTTCTTATATCAGAGAAGAAGTACTAAATATTGCTTCATGGTGGGAGCAATCCTATTGTAACGAACAAAGATGTATGTATAGACGTACTGATATAACAAAATATTATATTTGAATGGAGGGATAGCATGATTCCGGTATTACCTTTTAAGATAATTGGATTTTCAGAGTGTAAACATTTGATTATTTTTTTAGAAGATGATGAATTTGATGCTGTTGAGATTATGCAATATGGAAGTGGAGTTTCCGGAAAAGGTGAAGAAATTATATTTACCAAAAAAGATAATTCTCAAGAAATTTTTACTAATAGTAAAATTACACATGAAAATTTGATAAAAAGTGGTAGGATTGCCGAACTGGCAAATATTGAATATAAAATGAAGGAAGGGATAAATGGTTTATACATTGATGTAATATGTTCTAATGAAAATCACACAGCAAAACTTAACTTTGAAAGTCTATTTCCAGTTTCAAAAGTAAGAGAAGGTATTGTTGATCCAAGAAGACATAGTAGCGAAGTATTACCGTTTATGTTTAGTTCAAACAATACAGTAGGGAAAAAGTGCAAGGTAGTTATTGATGATAAGTCTTTAAATATTAGAAAAGCAGAAGATCCTATTCTTAAACAATTTGGCGGAATTGATGCTTATTTTTCCGGAGCTTTTTACATGGGGGTTTTGTCTCCACAAAAAAATAAGATTAAGTTTGTAAAAACTAAAAATAATGTACAAATTTTTGAAGACTCTAATGGAGATGTATTCAAGGCAATTCCCTGTAGTGAGGGGTTTAATTTACAATATAATAATTACAATGAAAATATAAATTACCATATAACTACTTTGGAAACAGGGATGAAGAATATTCAGCTTTTTGATAATGATAAAGAGCAATTTTCATTTAACTTTCGAGAGCCATTGAATTTTCTCGAAGAGAAACAAAAAGGGGAATGTACATTTGAAATATGTAATTTAGGAGTGAAATTTGATTGTCAATATAAAAGTGAAACTAAAAAAATAAAAGAATGTGAAAACCATTATATATTTAAGAATAACTTTTCTATTACATATATTAATGAAGAGTGGGAAGAAAAGAAAAGACGACAATCTTACTAAACTTGAACCGGAAGAAAAGCTGAAGTATGAGATAGCAGAAGAATTAGGCCTTTTAGATCGCGTGATGCAGGATGGGTGGAAGTCATTAACATCAAAAGAGACAGGACGGATTGGCGGAATGGTCACCGGAAGAAGACGAGAGATAAAAAAACAGACAAAAATTGCGGATAAAAATGATGAAAGATAAACAAAAGTAAAATTTTGAATGACACAGCTTTTGACAAATAAGGATAAATTTGGTAAAATAGACAGAATGGGGAGAAATTATTTTGCGTTAGAATTCGCAGAGTTTTTGGAAAGTGATAACTTTGGTGGCATAAATGACAGAAAAAATTTCAATATTTGATGTGGAGATTTCCTGTATCAAGGCAAAAGAAGCGATGATGCAGGCAATCGGATTCATGAAAGACGATTCCGTCAATACCATTGAACTTGTATCGATGGAATCTCTGATGAAAGAACATGAAAATCCGGAGTGGAAAAAAAAAGGTTTCTATGCAGGATCTGGTCCTTCCGGGAAGTGTAGAGATTCTTGAGGCAGCGAAGACGGATGATGCAAGATTGCTGCGTGAGACAGATAATAAATTATTTTTAAGAATGTTTTTGAAATATTTGCAGAAGAATCATCATAAGATTTATCTCCTGGCAGCAAGTCAGGAGGAACTTGTGAAAGCAGAAGAAGCTCTTGCAAGGTATAATCAGGGGATTCGTGTGGTGGGAGATGCCGTGATCCATCCGGAAGACGGAGAGCTGACGGATGCAGACCGAATCCATGGAATTGTGAATGCAGTCAACGGCTCAGAGGCAGATTGTATTTTATCAGTCCTTCCATCGCCGGTGCAGGAAGATTTTATTGAACAGAACAGGGCATTGATCGACACAAGAGTCTGGATTGGCTGTGGATCAGTTCTGATGCGCAGTTTTGATGACAGAAAAATGACGAGCAGAATAAAGAGAATGTTAGTAAAGAAAGTATTTCGCTATAAAGTAGAGAAACAGAATTAGTTTTTGTGAAGAATGCTAAAAGATAAAAATGTGAATATTTCATGGATTCGACGAAGAAATGCATAAAAAAGATGGATTTCCTCTTTCTTTTTTTGCTGTTTTGCCTTAATATAATATAAGAGTATGTGTGCAGATAAATAATGCATACGAAAAAATTGTGGAATATGCACATGCGTGTTACTACTTACAGTTTGCTGTGACCAGCAATACATCGTACAGAGTGGAGGAAAAAAGGATGATTTCGAATCAGATACTTCAAAACACTATTGAAGGATTAAAGGGAATATCAAGGGTTGATTTCTGTGTACTCGACACAGAAGGAAAAGAACTTGCAGCAACATTTGATATGGCAAAGGATTGTGGGGAAGCGGTTCTTTCTTTTGTTGAATCACCGGCAGACAGCCAGGTGATCCAGGGATGCCAGTTCTTTAAGATCTTTGATGAACAGCGTTTGGAATATGTTTTGCTTGCAGATGGCGAGACAGAAGATGTGTATATGCTTGGTAAGATTGCGGCATTTCAGATCCAGAGTCTGCTTGTAGCTTATAAGGAGCGTTTGACAAAGATAACTTTATCAAAAATCTTCTTTTGGACAACCTTCTTTTGGTTGATATTTACAATCGTGCAAAGAAATTACATATTGACACAGAAGTAAAACGTGTTATCTTTATTATTGAAACATCGCACGAGAAAGACAGTGCTGCACTTGATAATGTGAGAAATCTTCTGGGAGGAAAGTCAAGAGACTTTATCACAGCTGTTGATGAGAAGAATATTATTGTTGTGAAAGAACTCTCAGATAAGGACGGCAATAAGGAACTTGAGAAGATGGCGAAAGAGATGCTGGATACGCTCCAGGCAGAGGGAGGCGACGAGCAGATCCATATTGCATACGGAACCATCGTAAGTGATATCAAGGAAGTATCCAAGTCATACAAAGAGGCAAAGCTTGCACTTGATGTAGGTAAGATTTTCTTTGATGAGAAGGATATCGTTGCTTATACAACACTTGGAATCGGTCGTCTGATCTATCAGCTGCCGCTGCCACTTTGTAAGATGTTTATCAAAGAGATTTTCGAAGCAAAATCTCCGGATGACTTTGATGAAGAGACATTGACAACGATCAATAAGTTCTTTGAGAACAGCCTTAATGTATCAGAGACATCCAGACAGCTCTATATCCACAGAAATACACTGGTATACAGACTGGATAAGCTTCAGAAGAGTACCGGTCTGGATCTGCGTGTGTTTGAGGATGCCATTACTTTCAAGATTGCCTTAATGGTAGTAAAGTATATGAAGTATATGGAGACATTAGAGTACTAGAAACGTAGGAGTATAGATAAGTTTTAGGAGGAACATATGATTGAATTAAGGAATGTGACGAAGGAGTATTCCAAAGGTCACGCAGCCTTGAATGGAGTTTCCGTGAAGATTGAGCGCGGAGAATTCGTATTCATCGTTGGTGACAGTGGATCAGGTAAGTCTACATTGATCAAATTGATCATGAAAGAGTTGAATCCGACTGAGGGTACAATTATCGTCAACGGCCAGAATTTGAACCGTATGAAACACAGAAACATAGCTAAATACAGAAGAGGACTTGGAGTTGTGTTCCAGGATTTCCGTCTTCTGAAGGATCGTAATATTTATGAGAATATTGCATTCGCTTTGCGTGTGACTGAGACACCGACCGTGTGATCAAGAAGAAGGTACCGGCAGCTCTGTCACTGGTAGGACTTGCACAGAAATACAAGTCATTCCCAAAGGAACTCTCAGGTGGAGAGCAACAGCGAGTAGCGATTGCAAGAGCAATTGTAAATGAACCTGCCATTCTGCTGGCGGATGAGCCGACAGGAAACCTCGACCCGACAAACTCATGGGAGATCATGAGTCTGCTGAAAGAGGCGAATGAGCGTGGAACAACAGTACTTGTTGTTACACATAACCAGGAGATCGTAAACGAGATGAACGAGCGCGTCATTACTATGAAGCAGGGCGTAATCGTCAGTGATGAGAAAAAAGGTGGGTATATAAATGAGGATTAGTACATTTGGATACGTTGGAAAGCAGGGCGTTAAGAATATCTGGAGAAACAAGATGTTTTCACTCGCATCCATAGCGACGATGTCAGCATGTATTTTCCTGTTTGGATTGTTTTTCTCGATACTTGTTAACTTCCAGTATATTATTAAAAGCGCAGAAGAAGGTGTTGCAATCACCGTATTCTTTAATGATGACGCAACAGAGGAACAGAAGAAAGAGATCGGTGAGCAGCTTGAGTCCCGTGATGATGTTTCGGAAGTGAAGTATGTGTCAGCAGATGATGCATGGGCAGAATTCCAGAAAGAGTATTTTGGAGACAACCCGGAACTTGCAGAAGGTTTTAAGGATGATAACCCGCTGGCAGGTTCAGATAACTATGAAGTCTACATGAAGACGGTAAAAGGTGATGATAAGGATCTGATCGCGAAGAGTAAGTCTCTTTCAGCTACGCAGCAGGATCTGGTTAAATTTGCACAGAGTCTGGACGGAGTCAGACAGGTCAATAAGTCAGATGTTGTAGCGAACACACTTTCCAGTGTGAATATGCTTGTTGCATATGTTTCAATTGCGATTATCGCAATTCTTCTCGGAGTATCAATCTTCCTGATCAGTAATACGGTAACAACAGGTATTACAGTCAGAAAAGAAGAGATTGCAATCATGAAATATATCGGAGCGAAAGACTTTGTTGTAAGATCACCATTCGTGATCGAAGGTCTGATCATTGGATTATTCGGTGCAGTTATTCCGCTTGCCCTGCTATATTTCCTTTATGACAAGGCTGTGGTATATATTATGGAGAAGTTTAGTATTCTGAAGAATATCATTACATTCCTTCCGGTTGGAAATGTATATATCTATTTGCTGCCGATTGGGCTGGTAATGGGAATTGGAATTGGATTCCTCGGAAGTTACTTCACTGTTCGTAAGCACTTAAGAGTGTAATAGGAGATACCTATGAAAAGACGGATGAGAAAGGTGACAGCACTGGTTCTGTCAGTCGGAATGATGCTGTCAATGACAATTACTTCCGGTGCTGTGACAATTGATGAAGCGCAGAAAAAAGCAGATGAGCTGCAATCACAGAAGAGTGCAGCTCAGGCTGAAAAAGATACACTTGCTGCGAAACTTAATTCCATCATTGACCAGATGAACAAGACGCAGGAAGAATTAAGTGCCAAGGAAACTGAAATTTCAACAGCTGAGGAAGAGCTTGTACAGGCGAAGGTTGATGAGGATGATCAGTATAACAGCATGAAGAAGAGAATCAAATTCATGTACGAGGGTGGTAATACCCAGTTTCTTGAGATTCTGATGTCCAGCAGCAATATTGGTGATCTTCTTAATAAGGCAGAGTATGTATCGAAGCTCTCTTCTTATGACAGAGATATGCTTACAGCTTTTCAGGATACAGTAAAGGCTGTAGAAGAGAAAGAAGCAAAACTGCAGGATGAGTATGAAAAACTCAATACATTGCAGAGCAGTCTGGTGAGTCAGCAGACAGAGGCGCAGACACTGATCAGCAGCAAGGAAGCACAGATTGCTGAGATTCAGGATCAGATTACAGATAATGCAAATCTTCTTGCAGATCTTAAGGCGAAAGCAGAAGAAGCAAAACGTCTTCAGGAAGAGCAGGCAGCGGCTGCTGCTGCAGCTGCTGCGGCGGCAAAGAAGAACAATAGCGGAAGCAGTAGTAGTAATGGAAGCAGTAGTTCCAGACCGGCTTCCAGCGGAAACGTGGTGAGCGGAAGTGGATATTTTACACATCCATGTCCGGGAATGACGTACCAGTCCAGTTATTTTGGAGAGGTTCGATCTTTCGATTCAAGACCACATAAAGGAAATGATTATGCCGCACCGACAGGAACACCTACATATGCAGCAGCAGCCGGAACAGTCATTACGGCAGGCTGGAGCAACAGTGCGGGAAACTGGGTTGTTATAAGCCATGGAAATGGATTGGTGACAAAGTATATGCATCACAGCTCAATTTGTGTGAGTGCCGGTCAGAGAGTAGCAAAAGGACAACAGATTGGATATGTTGGTTCTACAGGATATTCAACCGGAGCACATTTACATTTCCAGGTGGAGCTTAACGGAACACCAGTGAATCCGAATAATTATATGTAAGACAAAGGGATTCAAAATCTTCCTTTCATATTTACATGAAAGTGATTCAAAGAATAAAGGGGGACAAAGTGGAAGATTCTGCTTTGTCCTTTTCTTTAAATAACAGCGAAAGGGACAGACAATGGAACAGAAAAAGAAAAAGGGATATGGAGCCGGGATTGTTACCGGAATTCTTGCAACAGTTCTTGTCAGCCTGCTTCTCCTTGGGGGATTCAGGGTCATTACGAACACAGCCGGCAGTTATGTATCCGGTAAAGTGACAGAAAAAGAGGTATCAAAAAAACTGAATAAGCTGAATGCTTTGATTGATAAATATTATCTGTATGAAGATGAAATTGATACAGATAAGCTGGCAGAAGGAATTTATTCCGGATATACGAGTGCATTGGGAGATAAGTACACTGTTTATTATGATGAAGATGAGACAAAAGCTCTGATGGAATCAACAAGCGGAACATTTTCAGGTGTGGGTGCAACGCTGACAAAAGATGCGGATACGGGCTATGCGACAATTGTAAATGTCTATGAAGGCTCTCCGGCAGAGAAAGCAGGACTGAAAGCAGGAGATATCCTGGAGAAAATCGATGACCACGAGGTTGGTGATGAGCAGCTTGATACGGTGGTGTCCTGGATCAAAGGGGAAAAGGGAACAGATGTAAAGATTACAGTTCTCAGAGACGGAGAAGAACTGGAACTGACTGCCACACGAGATACGATCGAAGTGAAGACAGTTTCGTATGAGATGAAGGAGAACCAGATTGGCTATATCAGAGTGTCTGAGTTTGACACAGTAACTTATGACCAGTTTAAAGAAGCGTTGGACGATCTTGAAAAGCAGGGAATGCAGGGTCTTATTGTCGACCTGAGAAACAACCCGGGCGGAAGTCTTGATACAGTTACAAATATGCTGCGTCTGCTTCTTCCGGAAGGTACAATTGTATCAACAAAGGACAAGAATGGAAAGACAGACGAAATCACTTGTGACGGAACTCATGAATTTAAGAAACCAATGGCAGTTCTTGTAAACCAGTACAGTGCCAGCGCATCTGAAATCTTCAGCGGTGCAGTACAGGATTATGGAACAGCGAAGATTGTCGGAGTGACAACGTATGGAAAAGGTGTTGTGCAGCAATTGATGGATCTGGGAGATGGAACCTGTCTGAAAGTGACGATTGCAGAGTATTATACTCCAGATGGAAGAAGCATCAATGGAAAAGGTGTTGAACCGGATGTGAAAGTTGAATACCAGTATGATGAGGAGAATCCAAAAGCAGATAACCAGCTGGATCAGGCATTAAGCACAGTACAGGAAGAAATTAGTGAAAGTACACAAAACCGATAGGTTGAAAAAGCCTCATTCTGATAAAATGTTAAAATGTGTGACAATTCAGATAAAAACTCTTGAAAATCAAAAAATGATGTGCTAATATTGGAAACAAGTTTTAGCAGACTAAAGTGCTGAACCAGAAAAAGGCTAAGAACAAGACTCTGATTCACAGAAACTGACAGGAAGTTGGCGTCACCGACTGAGAGCGCCGGACAGCGGAGCGGATTAAGGGAACACTTGGGAGCTGGCTGTCTGAACAGGTGAAGTAGGGCAGCACGTGGAGCATACGTTACATGCAAAGAGGGGAATCTGGCTTACACAGGGATAGAGATAAGATTTGAAATGTGAAGACTGAGATTCAATGCGGGTGGTACCGCGGATATTATGATTGTAATTTCCGTCCCGGGATACTGATGTATCCCGGGGCTTTTTTATTTAGAAAGCTTCTTCCCGGGATGCTGGAATCTGAAAGGAGAAGAATTATGGAATTTGTAACAGGTGTAAAAAAGAAGGAAACATTGGAACTGAGTGAACTTCTCGAAGAGGGAAGAATTGGAACTGAAGTGAAAGTAAATGGTGCGATCCATACGATCCGTGATATGGGAACAATTGCATTCATTATTCTCAGAAAAAGAGAAGGACTTGTTCAGTGTGTATATGAAGAAAATATTTCCAAATTTGACTTGAAAGATGTGAAGGAAGCAGATACAGTAGAGGTAACAGGTGTGCTTGCAGAGTCTGCGAAAGCTCCGAATGGGATTGAGATTCGCCTTGGTGAATTGAAGATCTTAAGTGAGCCGGCAGAGCCAATGCCGCTTCCGATTGCAAAGTGGAAGCTGAACACATCTCTGGAAGCAAAATTAAACTACAGACCGATTTCTCTGAGAAATATCAGAGAGCGTGCGAAGTTCAGAATTCAGGAAGGAATCGTAAGAGGGTTCCGTGATTTCCTTTATAAAGAAGGATTTACAGAGATCCATACTCCGAAAATCGGTGCCAAGAGTGCAGAGGGCGGTGCGAACCTTTTCCGTCTGGAGTATTTCCACAGACCGGCGATCCTTCAGCAAAGCCACAGTTCTATAAGCAGATGATGGTCGGAGTATTCGACAGAGTCTTTGAGACAGCGCCAGTATTCCGTGCAGAGAAACACAACACAAAGCGTCATCTGAATGAGTACACAAGCCTTGATTTCGAGATGGGATATATTGATGGATTTGAAGATATCATGGCAATGGAAACGGGATTTCTTCAGTATACGATGGAGCTGTTGAAGAAAGAGTATGCAAGAGAACTTCAGATTCTGAACATTGAAGTACCGAAGACAGATAATATTCCGGCAGTAAGATTCGACGAGATCAAACGACTGGTATCCGAGAAGTATGACAGAAAGATCAAGAACCCATTTGACCTGGAACCAGAGGAAGAGACATTGATCAGCCGTTATGCGAAGGAAGAATGGGATGCAGATTTTGTATTCGTTACTCATTATCCATCAAAGAAACGTCCATTCTATGCAATGGATGATCCGGAGGATCCGACTTACACGCTCAGTTTTGACCTGCTTTTCAGAGGAATGGAGATCACAACCGGCGGACAGCGTATTCATGATTATCATGAACTTCTTGCGAAGATGGAGAAGCGAGGTATGACAGATGAAGGCATGGAGCAGTATTTAAGTGCATTTAAGCATGGAATGCCACCACACGGAGGTCTTGGAATAGGTATGGAACGTCTGACAATGAAGATGATGAATGAAGACAATGTAAGAGAAACAACATTATTCCCAAGAGACTTAAGTCGTCTGGAACCATAAGAAGAAAATACAAAAAACGGGTCAATCCCCCTGGATTGAATGAAAAAACTGTTGGATGTGAAGGTCTGAACTGAGAAAGAGAACTGCCCACAGGATGTTGTGGTCAGAAACTTAAGGAGTAGAAACGAGGGAGGATCTTTATGTTTAAGAAAAAAGAATGTTATCTTTGCGGAGGTAAATTGATTGATGGCCGTTGCAGTTCCTGCGGGCTGGATAACACAAAGCTGGAGAAAAAGAATTACAGGCTGAATGAGAGCAGCTTTGATCGCAAGAAAAAAATGACATATTCCCAGAAACGACAGAATGAGACTGGAGAGACAAAAAAACGGGAGAAAAAGCAGGATGCGGGACATCTCTGTGAGAGTCATAACGGACGGAAAAGAACGCAGACAGAATATCAGCAAAAAGAAAATCCGCGGATGGAAATCCCACAGACAGGGCAGATGCAGCTGGGTGGGCCGACGGTATTTAATCCGGCAAAGAAGGTTCATGCAGGATCTTACGAGGAACAGAAAAAGGCAAGGAAAATCAGTGGAATTCTTGCGGGAATTATCGTGGCAATCGTAGCATTTACAAGCATTGCAGGTTCAGTTGGTGATTTCATTTTCTCATTTGGGGATGATTTCCATTCCTCAGATTATGACTGGAATGATGATGGCAGCGAAGTGGAGTCTGAGTATGATCCATATATGAATACAACGAGAGAACTTTCTGAAACAGGAGCAACTTATGACTGTGTATTAGGATATGGGGAGTATGAAATCGGAGCACAGATCCCGGAAGGGACTTATGAAGTGGAGCTTGTCTCAGGAGAAGGCTCCATGCAGCAGGATGATCCTGAGAATTCGATTTATTACTATTCTTATTTTAGTGAAGATGAGTCAGATACGGATGCAGGAGATTATCTGGACGATGTGAGATTGTATACAGGAGGTCATCTGAAGATTGATACAGGACTGGTTGTCCAGTTTCATTCTGAGAATGCACAGACGGAACAGATGCAGCTGGAAGAAAATCCGCTGACGGAGCAGGTAACATTGAAAGCCGGAAACACTTATACAGCGGGAACAGATTTCCCGGCAGGATGGTATGATGTGACCGAGGCATCAGGAGTCGACTGGGCGGAGCTTCATTACAAGATTTATCTTGGTGATCTTTATGATAAGGAAAATGAAAATCTCAATTATGAAAACTATGGACTTTGGTTTTATGATACAGATGGGTCAGAATCTTATAGAAATGCAGTTTTCCCGGAAGGGACGGAGCTGGAAGTGGATGATGGGGATTTAATACTGACACCGTCCGGCTCGGTAAAAAACCAGAATTATGACAGTTTCTATGATATGTACCGCTACAGGTGGCAATAAGCTGAAAAATTTATGATACTGATTTTGGAAATTGTCAGGATTAGCAAAGACAGAGTAGAAAGAAAGGATGATTAAATTGGCAAATAAAATATCCGATGAAACAATCGAGTATGTAGGAATCCTTGCAAAGCTGGAACTTTCAGAGGAAGAGAAAGAAGCAGCGAAAAAAGACATGGAGCAGATGCTGGATTATATAGATACATTAAATAAACTTGATACAACAGGAATCGAACCGATGTCTCATGTATTTCCGGTACAGAATGTGTTCCGTGAAGATGTTGTGACAAACGGAGATAACAAAGAAGCGACACTTGCGAATGCACCACTTCGTAAAGAGGACAGTTTTGAAGTGCCGAAGACAATTGGTTAAGGGAGTGAGAGCAGATGGATTTATTAAAACTTACAGCCCTTGAACTGGGCGAGAAGATCAAAGCAAAAGAAGTAACTGTACGAGAAGCAGTCGATGCAGTGATTGGACAGATCAAAGAAACGGAGTCAGAGATTCATAGCTTTGTGACGATAGATGAAGAAGGTGCTTATGCACAAGCGGAGGAAATTCAGAAGAAAATAGATGCGGGCGAATTGACAGGCCCACTTGCAGGAGTTCCGGTTGCAGTAAAAGATAATATGTGTATCGAGGGACAGCTTACCACATGTAGTTCAAAGATTCTTTCCAACTTCAAACCGACCTATACGGCAGAGGCAGTTGAGAACCTCAGAAAAGCAGGAGCGGTTATCATTGGTAAGACAAACATGGATGAATTTGCCATGGGAAGTACAACAGAGACGTCTTATTACGGACCGACACGCAATCCACACAACACAGCGCATGTTCCGGGAGGTTCTTCCGGTGGTTCCTGTGCGGCAGTGGCAGCATCCGAATGTTATTATGCACTTGGATCTGATACCGGCGGATCCATTCGTCAGCCGAGTTCTTTCTGTGGAGTTGTCGGACTAAAACCAACTTATGGAACCGTTTCCCGATATGGACTTATCGCATATGGATCTTCTTTAGATCAGATTGGACCGGTAGCGAAAGATGTATCGGATTGTGCGGCAATTCTTGAAGCAATTGCATCCCATGATCCGAAGGACAGCACTTCCATGGATCGTGATGATTGTGATTTCACAGAAGCACTTGTCGATGATGTGAAAGGACTCCGTATTGGAATCCCAAGAGACTATATGGGAGAAGGTCTGGATCCTGAAGTAAATGATGCTGTGATGAAGGCAGCAAAAGTACTCGAAGAAAAGGGTGCGATTGTTGAGGCGTTTGATCTGCGACTTGTAAAATATGCAATCCCTGCTTATTATACGATCGCAGATGCAGAGGCAAGTTCTAACCTGGAACGTTTTGATGGTGTGAAATATGGTTATCGTACGAAAGATTACGATGGACTTCATAACATGTACAAGAAAACACGTTCAGAAGGATTTGGTCCTGAAGTAAAGAGAAGAATCATGCTTGGATCTTTTGTCTTAAGTTCAGGATATTATGATGCTTACTATCTGAAGGCACTTAGAACAAAAGCTTTAATCAAGAAAGAGTTTGACCGTGCATTCCGTAATTATGACATCATTCTCGGACCGGCAGCACCGACAACTGCTCCGGAGCTTGGAAAGAGCTTAAGTGATCCGATGAAGATGTATTTGGGAGATATTTATACAATCTCAGTCAATCTTGCAGGTCTTCCGGGAATGAGCGTTCCGGTTGGAAAAGACAGCAAAGGACTTCCAATCGGTATGCAGCTGATCGGAAATGTATTTGAAGAAAAAACTTTGATCCGTGCAGCATATACCTATGAGTGTGCGACAAAGAAGATGCATGAAACACCGGCATCTGTCGGTCTTATGTCAGAAAAGGAGGTGCGTTAACAATGGCAAAGCAGTATGAAACAGTCATTGGACTGGAAGTGCATATTGAGCTGGCTACAAAGACAAAAATCTTCTGTGGATGCAGCACAGAATTCGGTGGCGCACCGAATACACATACTTGTCCGGTATGTACCGGTATGCCGGGATCGCTTCCGGTGTTGAATAAACAGGTTGTAGAATATGCTATGGCGATTGGTCTTGCAACAAACTGTAAGATTACACAGGTATGCAAATTTGACCGTAAAAATTATTTCTACCCGGATAACCCGCAGAACTATCAGATTTCCCAGCTGTATCTCCCGATTGCCAGAGATGGATATGTAGAGATCGAGAGTGGTTCAGGAAAGAAGAAAGTAAGAATTCACGAGATGCATATGGAAGAAGATGCAGGTAAGCTGGTTCATGATGAGTGGATGATACTTCACTTGTCGATTATAACCGAAGCGGTGTGCCACTTGTAGAGATCGTATCTGAACCGGATATGCGTTCCGCAGAAGAAGTTATTTCCTATCTTGAGAAGCTTCGTATGATCGTGCAGTATTTAGGCGCATCAGATTGTAAGCTTCAGGAAGGTTCTATGCGTGCTGATGTCAACCTGTCTGTCCGTGAAGTCGGATCCGATCAGTTTGGTACAAGAACAGAGATGAAGAACCTGAACTCATTTAAGGCAATCGCACATGCAATTGAAGGCGAACGTCAGAGACAGATTGAGTTGATCGAAGAAGGAAAACAGGTTGTACAGGAGACAAGACGCTGGGATGACAACAAAGAGCATTCTTATGCAATGCGTTCCAAAGAGGATGCACAGGATTATCGTTATTTCCCGGAACCGGACCTTGTTCCGATCGTGATCAGTGATGAATGGATCGAGAAAATCAAATCTCAGCAGCCGGAACTTCGTACAGAGAAGCTGGAGCGTTACAAGGAACAGTTTGATATTCCGCAGTATGACGCAGAGATCATCACAGGTTCTAAGAAAATGGCCGATCTTTTTGAGGCAACAACAGCAATCTGTGAGAAACCGAAGAAAGTTGCAAACTGGCTGATCGGGGAGACCTTCCGTCTGATGAAAGACAATGGAATGGAGCCGGAAGATTTAACATTCTCTCCGAAGAACCTGGCAAAATTAATTGATCTTGCGGATGCAGGAACCATTAACAGTTCTGTGGCAAAAGATGTATTCAAGCAGATTTTCCAGGAGGATATAGATCCTGAGAAATATGTCGAAGAACACGGGCTTAAGATGGTGAACGATGAAGGTGCACTCCGTGAGACAGCTGCCAAAGTGATTGCAGACAACCCACAGGCAGTCGCAGACTTCAAAGGCGGTAAAGAGAAAGCAATCGGAGCACTGTTTGGACAGACAATGCGCGCCATGAAGGGGAAAGCAAACCCTGGAATGGTGAATCAGGTGCTGCGAGAGTTGTTAAAATAAAATTTGATTTGTCTGTTAGGATTCCTGTAAATGGAACAGATACATTTATTGACTAAGAGCCAGAACAGTTACCGTGAGTGGTGCCTGTCTGGCTCTTACTAACATACGGAACAAAGTGTATTCGGAACGCTCCTGCCTTACATGTGTCCTCAACAATAAAGAGACAAAAGCACTTGGTTATTCAAATGAGAAGTGAGAGTTCAATAGTGACGGGGCCAACCAGACAAATCTAATTTGTTGTATTGACAGTTTTAAAAATGTCTGCTATATTACAAGTAGAACACAGAGAAATAATAAACTATATATGTTCAAAACAATAAGAGATTCGGAAGGATGTGGAAAGAATGAAACGAGATTATTATGAAGTGCTTGGGCTGTCAAAGGGCGCAGAGGATAAAGAAATAAAGAGAGCATATCGTAAGCTGGCGAAGAAGTATCATCCGGACACGAATCCTGGGGATAAAGAAGCGGAGAAGAAATTCAAAGAAGTGACGGAGGCGTACTCTGTACTGAGTGATCCGGAGAAGAAGAAACTGTATGACCAGTTCGGTCATGCTGCATTTGATCAGAGCGGTGCTGCAGGTTCCGGATATGGAAATGCCGGTACAGGTGGCTTTGGAGGATTCGGCGGGAACGGCGGATTCAAAGGCGGTACTTACCGTAGTTATGGTGGACCGGGAAGTGGATATCAGGAGTATCATTTCGAAGGTGGCGACATGGATGATATGTTTGATGACATTTTCGGAAATATGTTCCATGGAGGAAGTGCTTCAGGTCGCAGCAGAAGGACATCAGGATTTACCGGAGGATTTGGAGGTGAAAGCTTTAAATCAAAAGGTTCTGATATCAAGGCAGGTATCACTGTAGGATTTGACGAGGCTGCATTTGGTGGAGATAAGGTTATTACTCTGAGTAATCCGGAAAATCCGGGACAACCGGGACAGTCACTGAAGGTTCATATTCCGGCAGGTATTGATAACGGAAAGTCAATCCGTTTAAGAGGAAAGGGAATGCCGGGAACCGGTGGTGGTGAAGCCGGAGATCTTCTGTTGAAAGTAACAGTTGCTCCGAAACCTGGATATGAGCGGAAAGGTATGGATGTATATACAACCGTATCTGTTCCGTATACAACAGCTGTGTTCGGAGGTGAGGCATTGGTCCATACACTGTATGGAGATGTTATGTGTAAGATTAAAGAGGGAACACAATCGGGTTCCAAGATTCGTCTGAGAGGCAAGGGAATTGTTTCGATGAAAGATTCATCGTTCACGGAGACCAGTATGTGACAATTCAGATTGAAGTGCCAAGAAACTTAAGTCCGCAGGCAAGACAGAAATTAAAAGAGTTTGAAGAAATCTGTCAGGGGAGTTAAGAACAGCATAAATTAAATGAAAAGACCAGAGGCTTGTTTTACAAATTGAAACAAGAACCTTCTGGTCTTTTCTGCTGTTTAGAATATTGCTGTAGCTGTTTAGAAGTTACTGTGAGCAGTAACGTTTTGCACAGGTACAATTTATAGCCACTGACTCAGAAATTTGAGCCAGTAACAAACGAATTATAATTGGGATTCTGCTAGTCACGTTCCCAACGACCGGAAGCACCACATGGAAGAACCAATCCTGAATCTGTAACAGGAAGTCCGATCTCCTGAGAATCTACATGTCCGTTCCAAGGTTTTAATTCAGTTGAGATCATGTAGGTAAGTACGGCAGGAGCAAGTCCTGTTGTATAAGAATTCACAAGGAAGAACAGTGCATCCTTGGAAAGAATCTTTGTACAAAGCTTGATGAGTGGATGGATCATATCTTCAATCTTCCAGATCTCGCCTTTTGGTCCACGCCCATATGACGGTGGATCCATAATGATTGCATCATAAGTGTTGCCACGGCGGATCTCGCGCTCAACGAACTTCACACAGTCATCGACAAGCCAGCGGATCGGTGCATCTCCCAGACCGGAAGAAACCGCATTCTCCTTTGCCCATGTCACCATACCCTTAGATGCATCTACATGAGTAACCTGCGCTCCGGCAGCTGCCGCTGCAAGTGTAGCACCTCCGGTATAAGCAAAAAGGTTCAGCACCTTGACCGGACGTCCAGCATTCTTAATCTTCTCAGAGAACCAGTCCCAGTTAGTTGCCTGCTCAGGGAAGAGTCCTGTGTGCTTGAAACTAAATGGTTTTAAATTAAATGTGAGAGAACCGTAATGGATCTGCCACTGCTGTGGGAGACTAAAAAACTCCCATTCACCGCCACCCTTTTTGCTACGGTGATAATGTCCGTTCATCTCTTTCCAACCGCGGTTCTTCTTAGGAGTATCCCAGATGACCTGCGGGTCCGGACGGACAAGAAGATAATTTCCCCAACGCTCAAGCTTTTCGCCACCTGAGCAGTCAAGAATTTCGTAATCTTTCCAATTATCTGCAATCCACATGAATTAGTTAATCCTTTCTACAAAAAATACTTGTAATCATACAGAGACAATCTCAAAAAACGATACATTTTTGAAATTGTTTCGTTTTATATCGTCTATAACATTTCTATTATAATAGAAAGTCCTATGGTAATGCAATGAAAATTTTGTGATTGAGAAATTATTGAAAAAATACTGGAAAAAATGCACTAACAACCCACTAAAATGGTAGGAATATAAAACAAAGCGACGAAATCATATAATACCTATTGACGTAGTAGGTTAATAGGTGTATCATACGCCTATCGAATCTGAGATGCGAAAAAGTAACAGCGTTACATCAAATGATAGATGGAGTGATGAGTATGATAAAAGTAGAACATGCAAACAAAACATTTTCCGGGAAATACGGTACAGTACATGCGCTGCAGGATGTCAGCATTCATGTAGAGAAAGGTGACATCTACGGAATTATCGGATTTTCCGGAGCAGGTAAATCAACTTTGATCCGGTTGGTAAATGGATTAGAGACACCGGATACGGGAAATGTTATAGTCCAGGGAGAAAATCTTGGGAATCTGAAAAAAACGCAGCTTCGCAAGCTTAGAAGAAAAATCGGAATGGTTTTTCAGCAATTTAATCTTCTTGAATCAAAAACAGTGTATCACAACATTGCATTGCCATTGATTCTTGAAAAGGCACCAAAGGAAGAGATTGATAAGAAAGTAAAAGAAGTACTCCGGTTTGTAGAACTGGAAGATAAGAAAGATGTTTATGTAAGCCAGCTTTCGGGAGGACAGAAACAGAGAGTGGGAATCGCAAGGGCACTGACAACAACACCGGACATCCTGCTCTGTGACGAGGCAACAAGTGCACTGGATCCACAAACTACAGAATCCATTCTGAAACTGCTTAAGAAGATCAACCGGGAGATGGGAGTTACAATCCTTCTGATCACACATCAGATGCAGGTCGTTCAGATGATCTGTAATAAAGTAGCAGTTATGGGGAACGGACAAGTAGTAGAGGCCGGAAGTGTGCTTGATGTATTCGGAAAGCCACAGGCACCTGTTACAAGAAGATTCGTTCAGACTGTAGTAAATGATCAGATTCCGGAAAGCATTCTAAGTCTTGTGAAAGAACAGAAAGAACATTTCCGGGTAGAGAGGCTTAAGTTTATCGGAAGCAGTGTAAAACGTCCGGTAATTTCGGATATCTGTCATGTGGATGGAATTGTAGTAAATATTTTAGGAGCGACTGTGCAAGAATTGCAGGAAAATGTAATGTGTGTGTTCATTTTGCAGTTGATCGGAGCAGAAGAGAAAATACTAGAAGCTGAGAAACAGATTGATGAGAATGGAGTCATCAGAGAAAGAGTGGAGGCGATTTAATGGAACAAGAGTATTTTGGAGTATCACTGGAAAAGTTATTGACCAGTGGGGGACAGACATTATATATGGTTGCGTGGTCACTGATCATTGGAACAATCATAGGAATTATTTTGGCACTGATCCTTGTACTTTGCCGTAAGGGAGGAATGATAGAGAATCTGATCCTTTACAATATTGTAAGTATCTATATTAATATAGTAAGAAGTATTCCATTTGTGATCTTACTGGTAGCGATCATGCCGTTGACAAGGGCAATTGTTGGAACGACCATCGGAAGTACAGCATCACTTGTCCCGCTTGTTATTTATATCAGTCCATATCTTGCACGCTTGATGGAAAATAGCTTACTGGAGATTAATCCGGGGATTCTGGAAGCGGCTGAAGCAATGGGGGCATCTACCTGGCAGACGATTCGGTATTTTCTGCTTCCGGAAACACTTGGATCTATCGTACTCGCATTAACAACAGGTACGATCGGGTTGCTTGGAGCATCAGCAATGGCCGGATATGTAGGCGGAGGAGGTGTCGGAGACCTGGCACTGACTTATGGATATCAGAGGATGAATACACCATTGATGATCTTTACTGTAGTTGTACTGGTCGTATTTGTACAGATCCTTCAGCTTGCAGGAAATACAATTTCAAGAAAACTCAGACAACATAGATAATTGATTAAGAAAGAACGAGGAGAATTATATTATGAAAATCAAGAAAATTATTGCAGGATTATTAGTAGCGACAACAGCATTCAGCCTGGCGGCATGCGGAAATTCAGGTTCAGGAGATACGAAGAAAAGTGACGCGGATACATCAGAGAAAAAGGAAATCGTCTATGGAAAATCCCAGGGACCATATACAGAACTTTTCGAAGATGCAATTGTTCCAATTCTTGAGAAAGAAGGATATACTCTGAAAGCTGTTGACCTTTCAGATCTTCAGACAGCAGATGTTGCACTAAATGACGGAGATGTAGATGTCAATGTAGAACAGCATACAGCATACATGGACAGTTTCAATCAGAGTTATAACGCAGATCTGGTTGCAATCAGTCCGATTCCAACTGTTCCGGCAGGAGTTTATTCAGAAAAATACGATTCTGTAGATGAAATCCCGGATGGTGCGAAGGTTGCAGTCCCAAATGATGCGTCCAACACAGCACGCTGCTATCTGATGCTTCAGAAAATCGGCTGGATTAAGCTTGACGAGAAGGCTGATCCATCTACAGTTACACAGGATGATATTGTAGAGAACCCGCATAATATTGAATTTACAGAAATGAACAGCATGACAATTCCGGCAGCAGAATCTGATTTTGATTATATTGCAATCACAGGAAGTGTTGTATATAATGCAGGCATTGATGCTTCTACAGCACTGGCCAATGAAGATATTTCAGATTATCTTGTACTTCAGGTTGTTGTAAAAGAAGAGAACAAAGATGCAGATTGGGCACAGGCAATCGTGGACGCATACCACTCAGATGAATTCAAACAGTATATGAAAGAAAACAATGATGGATTATGGTGGATCCCGGAGGAGCTTCAATAATTAAGAAAGGCAGTGATGAAAATGGATCAGACAGAAAAATTAATCCTGGAAGCAATCGATCAGCACAGAGATGAGATCATTGAATTTGCCAGAGATATATACGATCATGGAGAACTTGGATATAAAGAATTCAATACAGCAGAAAAATTCATAAAGAAGATGAAAGAATTAGGTCTGCGCACAGAAACCGGACTTGCAATTACAGGAACAAAAGCGTATTTAAATGAAGAAAAGAAAGATACAGCAAGCCTTGCACTTCTTGGAGAACTTGATGCACTTAGGATTCCGGAGCATGCTCATGCGAATCCAGAGACAGATGCGGCACATTGCTGCGGACATCATGCACAGATGGCTGGAATCTTTGGTGCGGCACTGGCTCTTACAGTTCCGGAGATCGCGGAAAAACTGGATGGACAGGTGGTGTTTTTTGCAACACCGGCGGAAGAGTATGGTGAAATTGGATTCAAAAATGAGCTGCGTGCACAGGGAAAAATAAAATATGGCGGTGGAAAATGTGAGCTGCTTCGTATCGGCGCATTTGATGATATTGATCTTTGTATTACACATCACATTGCACCGGGGGATGACATCATAGTAGGAAGCGGAACCGGAAATGGATTTGTATCTAAAGTGATCCGTTGTTTAGGTAAGGCAGCCCATGCGGCAGGAACACCGGAACAAGGTGTAAATGCTCTGTCGGCGGCGTCACTTGGTCTGCAGGCACTCGGTCTGAATCGAGAGACATTCCGTGATGAGGATTGTGTCCGTGTCCATCCGATCATTACAAAGGGTGGCAACCTGGTAAATGTAGTGCCTGATGAAGTTGTAGTAGAGACATTGGTAAGAGCTAAAACAATCGAGGCATTTACAGATGCAGCGAAGAAAACAGACCGATCCTTTCACGCAGGAGCTACTGCAATGGGAGCGAAGGTTGAAATCACAACACTTCCGGGATACCTTCCGACACTTGCGGAAGAAGCACTCCCAGAATTAAAAAGAGCAGCAGAACTTTCTGCACCGGAAACAAATGTGATCGAGGCCTCAGGACATACGGGAGGATCAACAGATGTCGGTGATGTCCAGCACTTAATGCCTGTATATACATTTAATACAGGTGGTGTAAAGGGTGGACTCCATCAGGTAGAATTTGAAGTGACGGATGAGGAAGAAGCTTATATTGTCACTGCGAAGATGTTTGCACTTGGAGCTTATGGACTTTTGAAAGATAAAGCAGCAAGAAGCAGAGAGCTTGTTAAAAATTATAAGCCGGTATTTGAAAATTCAGCAAAGTATGCGGAGTTTATGGATCAGTTTGATTCGAAAGAAGTACTGGAATAATTTGAGTTTCCGTAAGATGTAACTTGAAAATAAATAACTTCTCCTAAAATACCAATCTGCCAGACTTGAATGAATCTCGCCCTATCGCCAAAGGCGATGGGGCGAGATTCGTTACTGTTCACTGGTCAACTGGGACATAAGAAAAACGATGGTATAGACTAAAACAGTCGAAGCCAGAGTCTTTTAAAGCCCAAACTCTTTCAATAACTTCTTTTGATATTCCCTGTCAGCAGCTGCCTTGAGAATATCATCAGTTCTGTTTAGTTCGGATAATTTTAAAATCAGTTGATTAATCCTGTTTACCCCAAGAGATTCCCCTTCTCTTATGCCTTCTTCTCTTTTTTCATCTAATTCATCTTTCATTAATTCTAATAACGCATTACACATATCTCGTTTTCCCTCCTTTAGCTGATTCTCGTTTGCTTTTACTATAATCTCCATAACAGCCTGATACAGCTGATTTTCCTTGTTCTTTTTATAATCTTCTAAAAGGTGTCTAGTAACAGACATGTCTTTCAGGGTATCTGTCAAACTATATAACCAGAGATTTTTCTCTGGTGACAACCGATTTGTTACAATAATCTGAATCGGTAAGATATCTCCAATTACATAATAAATCCCTTCTTCCGGATTATCAATAGTGTAATGGCGTACTTCTTCCAAATGTCTGATCAGTTCTCTTGGGTATCGTTTTGACACTAAGGTGATCGTTAGCTCCTGAATCGGGATTTCATTTACCTTACCTGTATCTGCTTTATAAAAATTTGTATATCCATATACCTTATAGAAATCGTCCACGGAAAGTGAATCGGATGGTGATTTATATTCGATGATATTATACTTGCGGAATATTTTTCCAATATTTTTATGGATTGGCTCCGCATTCTTTTTTTTAATAATCAACACATCAATTGCCATTGGCTTTGAGCTTAATAGATACTCCCGTTCAAATTTTAATTTTTCTTTTTCCTCTCTGAATTCAATCTGCAAGTCGGCATAAAATGCAGGATGCCACTGAAGCATTTTCCCATCTGTCGGTTGTTGTTTTTCCGGCAATTGCTTTCTCTTTTGTTTCATCTAAGAGACCTCCTTATGTGATTTTTCACAGAAGTTCTCTCTCCATCAGAAAACCTCTGCTTTAAATAATGGATTTTAAAAGCATGAATTTTCTGATTTGGCAGGTACGTTCTACCTGTAATGAAACTTTTATATGAATTTAGATGTTTTAGAAAATATGCTTTGAAATAGGATAACATATTTATGTACAATGTTCAATGTTTTTTGGTAATTGTCAACTCCTGGATCGTTACTGTTCGCTCTGTTCACAGTAACGTAACCAAAATTCATTCCAAATTGCCTGTGGCAATGGAATTATAATTCTATACATTTTCCTACTTTTATGGTATAATTTAAAAGTTATTTTACTTGTTTATCAATTTAATGTGATAAACAGTTTCGGCAAAATCTATCATAAGAGAAAGGAATTGAAGAAGTATGTTATCTACGATAGAATCAGTAAATAGTGCTGTGAACAACTTTATCTGGGGCGTTCCGGCTATGATCTGCATTATTGGAGTCGGGCTTTACTTAAGTATCCGGACCGACTTCCTTCAGATCAGAAAATTTCCGTATGCGATGAAAGTGACGATCGGAAGGATGCTCCGCAAAAGAGATGCATCTGACGGTGCACTGACTCCGTTCCAGGCAGTTTGTACCGCGCTGGCGGCGACGGTCGGAACCGGAAATATCGCCGGGGTTGCCGGTGCTATCGCAATCGGAGGACCGGGCGCAGTGTTCTGGATGTGGATCTCAGCACTTCTTGGAATGTGTACAAAGTTTTCCGAAGTTACTCTTGCAGTTCATTTCCATGAGACGAATGTGGAAGGAGATCGTGTCGGTGGACCGATGTATTATATCAAAAATGGTCTGAAAAAGCATTGGCACTGGCTGGCTTATCTGTTCGCTGCATTCGGAGTTCTGACAGTATTTGGAACAGGAAATGCAACACAGGTGAATACAATCACAACAGCAATCGATTCTGCACTTTTTAACTATGGAATCATAGGAAAAGATTCCGTTGGAACATTGAATCTGATTATCGGAATTGTGCTTGCAGTTTTGATCGGTCTGATCCTTCTTGGCGGAATTAAGAGAATCGGTCAGGTCACAGAGAAGCTTGTTCCGTTTATGGCATTGATCTATATAGTTCTTGCACTTGGAGTTGTTGTTCTGAATTTCCAGAACATTCCTACTGTATTTGGATCCATTCTCGAAGGCGCATTTTCACCGGCATCTGTGACCGGAGGCGCCGTGGGATCTTTCTTTATGAGTATGAAGAAAGGTGTTTCCAGAGGAATCTTCTCTAATGAGGCAGGACTTGGTACAGGTTCTATCGCACATGCATGTGCAGATACGAAAAAGCCTGTAAAGCAGGGATTTTTCGGAATCTTCGAAGTATTTGTTGATACCATTGTAATCTGTACATTGACAGCACTCGTTATTCTGTGCAGCGGTGTTCCGGTTGGATATGGAGAGGCGGCAGGAGCAGAACTTACTATTCTTGGATTTACATCCACTTATGGAAACTGGGTATCTATTTTCACAGCTGTTGCGATGTGTTGTTTTGCATTTTCTACGATTATCGGATGGGGATTGTACGGAACGAGATGTGTGGAATTCCTTCTTGGTACAAAAGCGAATAAGCCATTCATGGTACTCTATGCACTCGTTGCAATTGTAGGTGCTACAATGGAACTTGGACTGATGTGGAATATTGCTGAGACATTCAATGGTCTGATGGCAATCCCGAACCTGATCGCAGTATTCTTATTGTCAGGTGTTGTTGTGAGACTTGTGAAAGAATACTTTGCCGGGGAAGGCAAAGAAAGTTAAAAATAAAACTAGATATAAAAGATTTGAAGCTCTGGTGTTTTTTGAAATCACCGGAGCTTTTTTAAATGAATAAATATACGCGATTATTTATAAAAATAGCATATGGTTTTTCGCACATTGGCAAATAGCATAAAAAGCTATGATTGGATAAAAAAGAAAATGACAAGAAAAATATACAAAAAGTAGCAAGGAAAAATAAAA
>ENA-OQAZ01000398-OQAZ01000398.1-human-gut-metagenome-genome-assembly--contig:-NODE-398-length-24556-cov-3.412706_pt1 | contig 24556 bp, 31 predicted proteins | sample MGYA00242737_ERZ504531 | MGnify/ENA primary metagenome ERZ504531 (study PRJEB26092, sample SAMD00036244) | human gut metagenome | host: Homo sapiens | study: EMG produced TPA metagenomics assembly of... | reverse complement strand
CAAATTAAACTGTCAGTAGCGTTATCCTGGATAGGCGTTTGGACAATAAAAAATTAAATCAAATAAAATAAAAAGATTTTTTGTTTGGAACACCTATGCATGGTAATTTGGGGATCATGCAATCGCAATCCAAGAACAATATTTTTTGAAGATTTTTCCCGGATTATGAATATTTTGAAATATTGATGCCTATGTATCATATACAAAAAAAAATAATAAAAAATGCAGTAACACCTGAAGATTTAGTTGTAATTTCGGGTGGTGGATGGATGGGGAATTTATGGATACATAATGAATGTGTTATACGTGAGATTGTGCAGAACTACCCAAATAATAAGATTATTATTCTTCCACAAACAGTATATTATACTTCAGATGAACTGGGAGAGAAGGAATACAGAATAACAAATGAAATATTAAAAAGACATAGTAATTTACATATATTTGTAAGAGAAAGAAAGTCTTACAATTTTATAAAACAAAAATTTGAATTTACAGGAAACTCAAATATATATTTAGTGCCAGATATGGTTTTGTATGGAAAAAATATAATAACAAGGGAAAAATGTACTGGATATGAGAAAGTGATAAATGTATGTATTCGAGAGGATTGCGAATCTGAGCAAGAAAATATTGATGATTTTTATGAAAAAATAAAACAAAATTATAATATTAGAAAAGTTAGTACTGTTATAAAATCGCCAGTTGTTTTAAGAAAGCGAATAAGTGAGTTGCAAAAGTCGTGGGAAACTTTTGAAAATGCGGAAGTTACTATAACAGATCGTTTACATGCAATGCTGTTTTCTGTATTAAATGGGACTCCATGCATTGTTTTAAATAATAAAACAGGTAAAGTTTTTGGAGTGGCAGATTGGCTTGACGATACAAATATGATTGTAAGAGCTAATTCTTTAAGTGAAGTGCTTGAGAAATTAGAAAGAACAACTATATGGGAACATAAAAAATATAATAGAGAAAAATTGCTAAACTATTTTGAAAAAATGGCAGACGTAATACGAAAGGATTAAATATGAAAATTAAAAGATTGTTAGTTATCAATGTACCAATTAAGAATTGTAATCTTAAATGTGAATATTGTTATATTTCAGCGTTGAAAGAAAATGAAAAAGGAGCAGCTAAATTTTTATATACTCCAGAGCATGTTGGCAAATGTCTTTCAAAAGAAAGGTTAGGAGGTACTTGTATTATAAATCTAACGGGAGGAGGGGAAACACTTATTCCAAAAGAAATGCCGCAATATATTTATCAATTATTATTACAAGGGCATTTTTTAGAGGTTGTAACAAATGGAACATTGACAAGTCGATTTGATGAAATTGCTGAGTTTCCAAGAAATTTGTTAGAGCATTTGGAATTCAAATTCTCTTTCCACTATGCAGAGTTAAAGAAAAAAGGATGGCTAGATAGATACTTTTCAAATGTGAAAAAGATGTGGGAAAAGGGATGTTCGTTTACTGTTGAGTTAATGCCATATGATGGATTGATTGATGATATTGATGAAATTATAAATCTTTGTAAATTAGAACTAGGAGCAGCATGTCAAATTACAGTAGGACGAAATGATTTGACGGAGAAAAAAGATCTTTTGACATCTATGTCAAGAAAAGAGTATGAGTCTGTTTGGAGAAAATTTGATTCTACAATGTTTGATTTCAAATTGGATATTTTTCAGAAAAAAATAGATAATTTTTGTTATGCGGGAGTTTGGACTTTGTATGTTGATTTGGGAACAGGGGCATCTAAGCCATGTTATGGACAGCTTAGTAATCAAAATATATTTAACAATCCTGAACAACCAATAATCTTTAATCCAGTGGGAAAACATTGCAGGCAGCCATATTGTTATAATGGTCATGCATTTTTAACCTTGGGAGTAATTCCAGAATTAGAAACACCAACATACGCTGACATTCGTAACAGAGTATGTGAAGATGGTAGAGAATGGTTATCGAAAGAAGTTAAAGATGCATTTTCACAAAAATTAGCTGATAACAATGAAGTATGGGATGAAGAGAAAAAGAATAGTTATGAAAGAAAGTATCCGTTTATATTTTTCAAAACGGCATTGTATGACTGGAAAGAAATATATAATAAAGTTATAAGAAAACACAAGAAGTAAGGTGCGATATGAGTAATGGACAAAGAAATATAAAACAGAAAAGTACAATACTTGCAATTATATTGGTAATATATATTTATGTTCCATACTTTGCGAATATTTTAGAAAACACTTTTAAAATTTCATCGTTATATGAATATATAATTTATATGATGCTTGCGATAATAGCAATAGGAGCGACAATGAGCATGAATAAACGTGTGCTTACATTTTTTGTTTTATTTTTTTGTTTGGCGATAATCATTTAATTATATGGCAGTGTCTTATCAGTATTATGTATTTATAGAAGGTATACAAGCGTTGGTTGGCATAGCAGTTCCATGCTTGTGTGTTTCAAATAATATATTTGATTTACGAATATTTGTTGAAAAATGGTGGAAATTTTCTAAATTAAATTTACCATTAGTATTAGTTGCGGTTGTCTTACTTAAACAAGGGCTAGTGCATTATTCAATATTTACAAGTATATGCGTACCAAATGTATTTATTGGTTCTTACATGGTGTTTCAGGGAATTGAAAAAAGAAAATGGCTATATATTAATGTAGCCATTAATATTCTTGTGACTGCAATTTTGGGTGGACGTATGTCGGCAGTAATATCAGCGTGCATGATTTTATTTGCATATGTATATTCAGGTAAAATAAAGTTATGGAAGAAACTAATAATTATTGTAGGACTGGTAGTAGCGGCATATATTTTGCTAAACAATTTAATAGATATTTTATATTGGGTAAGCCAAAAACTAGCACAATATGGAATGCAATCTCGAAGTGTTACTTTGTTGATAAATCAAATAAAAAGCAATGAGATATACTTGACTAATAGAGATTATATTTATACGGCATGTGTAGAGTATATAAGAGGTAGAGTCGGTTTGCCAGGAGGATTTGGAATTCCGCTATATATTACTTCGGGTGAATATTATTATGCACATAATGTTGTTTTACAATTTTTAATATTTTTCGGAATATGGGGGACTATCATTATTCTTGGAATTACATTGATTCGTGCAAAAACGATAAAGTATATTGCACCTTTAAAGTGTAAAAAATTTATGTATTTTATGCTGCTATGTTATATAGGCATCGGAATGACAGGATCAAGCATATGGATTCATTATTTATCAACTATTTTTATTGCTATTTTCTTTTTTGGAAATAGCAAGATTTATCAGTCAATAGAAGTGAGTTAGATATGAAATTTTTTCTTAAAAAAATCATAAAAAAATATAGAGATATGTCAGTAGAAATGAAAGCTGCGTCTTGGTATGCAGTGGGAAATATAATACAAAAAATTGCGCCTTGGTTGGTAATGATTATACTGACACATTACTTAGCTACTGAGGAATATGGAATATATAGTATATTTATGTCCTGGCTAGAAATATTTGAGATTATTATAACATTGAGGATATACAGCAATGGTTATGTCGCAGGATTAGTAAGGGACGATGAAAATAGGACAACATATACAGCAACTATGCAATCATTGAGTATTGTATTGATTGCGATTTGGACGTTAATATATTTAATGTTTCACAAGGGCATTAATTATATTACAGGAATACGGACCACATTAAGTATACTGATGATATGTTCTTTTATAGGAACTATCAGTTTCGGATTGTGGTCATCAAGACAAAGAGTTGATAACCAATATAAGAAAATGTTATTTGCAATAATTGTATATGGTCTTATCGGACCTATCGTTGGTGCATTAACTGTTTTCCTTAATTTGGATAATCCTATATTTTATGTTGTGGCTACAAGGACAGTAATCCAGTTAGGTGTTGCAATTCCGTTTTTTATATCAAATTATAAAGGAACATCCACATTATGGAAAAAGACTACGCAATAGATGCATTGAAATATAATTTGCCATTGATGCCATATTACTTATCGATGATATTATTAAATCATTCGGATCGTTTGATGATACAAAAAATTGATGGTTATGAAGATGCTGCTTTATATAGTGTATCATATAGTGCAGCTATGGTCATTTTTGTTATAAGTGGTGCGTTGAATTTATCTTTACAGGCATGGCTGTTTAAGGAATTAAAGTTAAATGATTCGTCGAAAGATAAAAGTAGATTGATAACAGTCGGGACAATTATAGTTGCTTTTTGTGCTATTGCGGAAATTGTGATGGCTCCAGAAATTATTTTGATTTTAGGGGGAAAAAAATATTTAGAGGCAATATGGGTTATGCCGCCATTAGCAATCAGTGTTATTGTTATGTATATATATCAACAATATGTAAATGTCTTGTTTTACTATAAAAAGACAAAATTTATTTTGTTTGCGTCAGTATTTGCAGCAGTGTGCAATATAATTTTAAATGCTATTTTTATTCCGATTTTTGGATATGTTGCTGGTGGATACACGTCATTAGTAAGTTATTTAATAGTCATGATTTTATATTTTGTATTAGCAAGAAAAGAATGTATTAATAATGAGATACAAATGAAAAAATATTTTAATACAAAATTGCAAATGACAATACTTATAGGTACGAGTATTTTGGCATTGGCTATGGTTGCTGTATATAAAAATGCAGTTGCTAGATATTTGTTGGTTTTAATGATGTTTGTACTGTTGGTTGCAACAAGGAAAAAATGGATACCAGAACTGAGAAAAGGAAAGAAAGTATGAAAAAGAAAAAACAATTAATTTTTATGTTATTTTTTCTCATAATACTTTTTATAGTAGGATATATAATTTTACCACGTATTAGAATAAAAATTGAACAAGAGAAATGTGACAAAATATATGCAAATAAGATATTAAAATTACCGGACAAAGAAAAAAACAATGTAGGATTTACGTGTACAGGGCTTTATTGGGATAAAGAAGAAGAGTACTTTTTTATAGGGAATGCAGGTAAATATAAGCCTAACGATAAAACTTTCCAGGCTTCTATCGAAATAGTTGAAAAGGATTTTTCGATTATTAAAGGAGATATACCTTGTTATTTAAAGTTTGAGAATATGAGAGATATACAAGGAGTTACTAAGTCAATAGATGGAACTATTTGGTTATGTTCTTATGGAGAAAATAAAGTTCGTCATATAGATGAAAAAGGAAATGAAATAGGATATTTTGATATAAAAGAACCATCTGGCATTGCAAATGATAGTAGGAGTAATACGCTTTGGATTTTGACAAATAATTATTTATATAATTGTTCATATGATGGTGTAGTACAAAAAACAGTTAAAATCCATATAAAAGGACAAGATCAATTATTTTTAGACGAAAAAAATGATTTGATATATTTTTCAGCAGGTGCAGACTATCACGGAGATAGCTATATTTATACAGTTGACTTGAAAACAAATAGAGCTAAACCATTGTATGTATTGAAAGATTCATATGCAATTGAAGGGATTACAATTGTTGATGATGTGTTGTACGTACTTAATGATGGTTATTATCATGACGCTGAAACGTCAGTTAATCAAGTTAATATATATTTTTTAAATAAGATACAAACTAAAGAAAATTACCAGTAATTAAAAGAGGAAAAATACAATGAAAATAGCAGTAGCCGGAACAGGATATGTTGGCTTGTCCATTGCAACATTATTATCGCAGCATCATGAGGTAATGGCAGTTGATATAGTCCAAGAAAAGGTAGAAAAGATTAATAAAAAAATCAGTCCAATTCAGGATGAGTATATTGAAAAGTATTTAAAGGAAAAACAGTTAAATCTGACAGCTACGTTAGATGCAGAAACAGCATATAAAGATGCGGATTTTGTAGTTATCGCTGCACCTACAAACTATGACAGTAAGAAAAATTTTTTGATACATCAGCGGTAGAAGCTGTAATTAAGCTGGTTATTGAATATAACCCGGATGCAATTATGGTAATAAAATCTACAATTCCGGTAGGGTATACCGCAAGTATTAGAGAAAAATTTCACTGTGATAATATCATTTTCAGTCCAGAATTTTTACGAGAGTCAAAAGCATTATATGATAATCTGTACCCATCCAGAATTATTGTGGGAACAGATGTTGAAAATGCTAGACTTGTAAAAGCTGCGAATACATTTGCCGGATTATTACAGGAAGGTGCTATTAAAGAGAATATTGATACTTTGATTATGGGATTTACAGAAGCGGAAGCAGTGAAGTTATTTGCTAATACATATTTGGCTCTTAGAGTATCATATTTTAATGAGCTTGACACATATGCCGAAATGAAAGGGTTGAATACACAGCAGATCATTAACGGTGTGTGTCTTGATCCAAGAATTGGATCACATTATAATAATCCGTCATTTGGTTATGGTGGATATTGCTTACCGAAAGACACAAAGCAGTTGCTGGCAAATTATGCAGATGTTCCGCAGAACATGATGTCAGCAATCGTTGAATCTAACAGAACAAGAAAAGATTTCATAGCAGATCGTGTTTTGCAGAAAGCAGGATATTATGCTTATGGAGATGAGAATACATATGATGCTTCTATGGAAAAAGAAGTTGTAATTGGTGTATATCGTCTTACAATGAAATCAAATTCAGATAATTTCCGTCAGTCTTCTATACAAGGTGTGATGAAGCGCATTAAAGCCAAGGGTGCCACCATTATTGTTTATGAACCGACATTGGAGGATGGAACAACATTTTTTGGAAGCAAAGTCGTAAATGATCTTGAGGCATTTAAAGAGCAGAGTCAGGCAATTATTGCAAATAGATATGATAAATGTCTGGATGATGTAAAAGAACGAGTATATACAAGAGATATCTTTTACAGAGATTAAAAGATAAGTTGTAAATTTAAATGGATATTTATAAAACAATTACTAAGCAAAATCCTAGTTGGGGAATAACTGGGGTTTGTTGGTTTTTCGTACTTTTATCGTGTTTTAGCCGGATCATAAAACAGTCATACAAAAGTAACAGAATTAGTTTTTCACAAAGTCTGGCATATGTCGCAATTTATATATATTTGGACAGTATTGGAATCTACAGTTTTTACCCGCCATTCCACAGGCATATCCTCAATATGAACTTCATATATTCTGGTCCTGGAAAGCACTTTTTGTATATCATCACAATGAGATGCTGAAGGAAAATATTCTAAATTGCATATTATTGATGCCGTATGGCTGCTTATTGCCAGTTGCTTTGAATAAGAGAATCAGCTGGAAAAGAGGTTTGATGATTGGAATGGGAACATCGTTTGTGATAGAACTATTGCAGTTGATTACTTTTCGAGGATTGTTTTGAGTTTGATGATATTATCCACAATGGGATTGGATGTATGATGGGAGCTGTTTTGGGTTCCTGGTGCTGGCTGAGAATGTTAAAGAAATTTAAAATGCCCAGGAAGCCTCATGCTTCCTGAGCATTTTCTCAAATCATCATTTCTCCCGCAATTTCAAAACATCATCAAGTGGAAGTCCTGAGAATCTGCTGATATCCTCCGGCGAGAACCTGGAATCCAGCAGCATGCGTTGTGCGGTAAGTAAAGCATGGTCCTGAAGGCCTTGGGCGTGACCTTCGGATAGTCCGGCAGTACGTCCCTCTATAAGTCCGGAGGCATGACCTTCTGCGCGTGCGTCATCGCACATTTCCTGAACAGCCTGACACATATTAACGCTCCTTTCTGTTTCTGTGAAACGTAAGTTGATACCGGTTATGGAGTCAATGACCCGGGCTGCTTTGAGCTCGAGTGATTGGAAACCGGAGTTCTCGGATGTGAGCTCCTTAAGTTTCCGTTTATCTTTGGCATATTTGATGAAGAGCATGACTTCTCTTAGATTACTCTGAAGTTTATTAAGTTCTTCATCCTTTATCTCGGCAGGTGAGAAGAGATTGATCCGGTAATCTGGGACCAGAGAAAGAATCTCGGGGTCCTGGACAGAGAGCATTTCGTGGAGGCTCCTGGGAGCTTTCCAGGTATCGGAGCCGAAGTATACGACTACGGTGATGACCGGAATCAGCCGGTCATCTTTGTAGAAGCCGGTGAGATATTCTCCGGATGTGGAGGGCCATTGTTTTGCTTCTCTGTGGGTTGTCAGCCATGTAATCTTTGGTGATGGTATCCTTTGTACCCATAGGTTTCACCACCTTCGATCTTGTTATGTGATCAGAGTTATTTTATCATCTGATCCATTTTCAAGGTAACATAGTTTATTGCTTTTGGAAAGAGGATTTTTGTGAAAAAGCTTCAGAGCTTCGCAGGTAAAGCGGATATGTTTGTCGAACGGAGTCGAAATAAATCAATAGACAAAAAGAGCGTATTGTGCTACTCTGAAAGCACGAATTATATATAGCATTGTAAGAAAAAATAGGGGTGAGATACAGATCATGCTAGAAAATGATGTTCTTATGGAGAAAAGCACAGTTCAGATACAGCAGGAAGAGGCATCCGAGGAATATATAAAACGGTTTCCGACAAAGTTGCATGAGATGTTAAAAAGACTCAAGGGTAAGAGATAAATTTTTTAAAAGTATATCCAAAGAATATGCGGACATAATTGTATATAGAGGAATTCATCGAGAGAATAGAATTGAGGAGAGATGATTTTCTGGGAAACCTGGATGAAGCAGAGTTGTATGATCGTCCTGTCAGGAAATCGACATTTCAAATGTGCGGTGTTTCAGTTAATGAAGATCCGATGCAGTTGATCAAGGCGCTACATATTCCGAATCCTGGAAGACCAACTCTTGGAATAGTCAGAGGAATCATGAAATGTCAGTATGGACTAGCAGATTTTCAAGAGGGAAAAACACATCATAATTGGTATTTATTCGAAGATAAAATTGATTCAGCTAGTAATGAATTCAAAATCATAGAGGTGGACGAACTATGCCAGAAGAATATTGGGACGAAATCAGGGGAATAGGTAAATTATATGTAGAAGAGGAACTGGTTGTGGGGATAGAACCTGTACTCTTTGTATGTATTGATGATAAGAATAATAGATATTTGGTTATGACATATGATTCCTACAACGGAATATATATATATCGGAAAATAGAATCTGATGAATTGTTGGATATGTTGGAAAATCGCAATACAATGGAACGTACTTTCCGTTTAGGTAAAAGAATTTATAAGACATTTATAGAAGAAAATAGCAATATACTTGGCGTAGAAGAATATGATTCGCAAACATTTTCGGGATCAATGCTTCCAGATGTGGGAGAATATTACGAGATACACTCGGAATATATACAAAAGTATATTGAAAAGTTGCGAGGTTGTAAAATCAATCAAAGATAAGAACAATTCTGATTAACCCTGTATGACACAACCATATATGAGATAAGTTATAAATATTAATACACAAAGGAGAACTGAAATGGGAAAATATTTTGGTACAGATGGCTTCCGTGGGGAGGCGGGTGTTTCGTTGACGGCGGATCATGCATTTAAGATCGGGCGTTTTCTGGGATGGTATTATAATGAACTGCGCAGGAGGGCCGGAGAGACGGCTGCAGCCAGGATCGTGATCGGCAAGGATACCCGACGTTCCAGCTATATGTTTGAGTATTCGCTGGTTGGCGGACTGGTGGCGTCCGGAGCGGATGCTTATCTTCTCCACGTGACAACAACGCCGTCTGTGGCTTATGTTGCCCGTACCGATGGCTTTGACTGTGGTATTATGATCTCTGCCAGCCATAATCCCTATTATGATAACGGGATCAAGCTGATCAATGGCCAGGGTGAGAAGATGGAAGAGGAGATCATCGCACTGGTGAGGATTATCTGGATGACCGTCTTCAGCTGTTCGGACAGAAATGGCATGAGATTCCTTTTACAAAGGGCGGTGAAATCGGCAGGACGGTGGATTATTCTGCAGGCCGGAACCGTTACATAGGATATCTGATCTCCCTGGGAGTATATTCCTTTAAGGGAATGAGGATTGGTCTGGACTGTGCCAACGGAAGTGCATGGAATATCGCAAAGGCGGTTTTTGATGCGCTGGGAGCGAAGACTTATGTGATCAATGCTGAGCCGGATGGTACCAATATCAATAACAATGCCGGTTCCACCCATATCGAGGGTCTTCAGAAGCTTGTAGTGGAGAAGGGGCTGGATGTTGGTTTTGCCTACGACGGAGATGCGGACCGCTGTCTCTGTGTGGATGAGAAGGGAAATGTGGTCAGCGGGGATGCGATCCTCTATGTGTACGGTCGTTACATGAAGGAGCGCGGAAAGCTTCTCACCAATACGGTTGTAACCACGGTAATGTCCAATTTTGGCCTTTACAAGGCTTTTGATGCTCTTGATATCGATTATGCGAAGACGGCAGTAGGGGATAAATATGTTTATGAATATATGATGCAGAATGGTTGCCGTATTGGTGGTGAGCAGTCCGGGCACATTATTTTTTCCAAGTATGCATCTACCGGGGATGGCATCCTTACAAGTCTGAAGATGATGGAAGTTATAATGGCAAGGAAGAAAAAGCTCAGTGAGCTTACCGCTGATCTAGCGATCTATCCCCAGGTTCTTGAGAATGTGCGTGTCCATGACAAGGCAGCGGCGCAGGCAGATGTGGATGTGCAGGCAGCAGTAGAGAGTGTGGCTGAGGCGCTTGGAGACACCGGAAGGATCTTGGTGAGAGAATCCGGCACAGAACCCCTGCTCCGTGTTATGGTAGAGGCAGAGAGCGAGGAGCTTTGCAGAAAATATGTGGATCAGGTGGTTGAGATCGTCCGTAAGAAAGGGCATGTGGCAGAGTAATGTCCTGGATGCAGACCGCAGGTGTCTGAAGAACGGAGCAGTCAGAAGAATATAAAAATGCAATAAGAGGAGAAAAAATCATGTGTGGAATTGTAGGTTTTACAGGCAGGCATCAGGCAGCACCCATCCTTCTGGACGGGCTTTCCAAACTGGAATACAGGGGATATGATTCCGCCGGCATCGCAGTGCGTGACGGGGAAAAGGATATCGAGATCATTAAGGCGAAGGGGCGTCTGAAGGTCCTTCTGGAGAAAACAAACGCAGGTGAATCTGTTCCGGGTATGTGCGGAATCGGTCATACCCGCTGGGCAACTCATGGAGAACCATCAGAGATCAATGCCCATCCTCATGTCAGTGATAACGGAAATGTGGCAGCTGTGCATAACGGCATTATCGAGAATTACCAGGAGCTGAAGGAGAAGCTCCTCCGCAGGGGATATTCTTTTTATTCTTCCACAGATACGGAGGTTGCTGTGAAGCTGGTGGATTATTACTACCAGAAATACGGCGGATCTCCGGTTGAGGCAGTGCGTCATGCCATGGTGCGTATCCGTGGTTCCTATGCGCTGGCAATGATGTTCCGTGATTATCCGGAAGAGATCTTTGTAGCGAGAAAAGACAGCCCTATGATCCTGGGGGTGGAGAATGGAGAATCCTATATCGCATCGGATGTTCCTGCGATCCTGAAGTATACAAGAAATGTTTATTATATCGGAAATCTGGAACTGGCATGTGTGAAACCGGGTGAGATCACTTTCTACAATCTGGATGGTGAGGAGATCGAGAAGGAGCCTAAGGTCATTGAGTGGGATGCGGAGGCAGCGGAGAAAGCCGGTTTTGAGCATTTCATGATGAAGGAGATCCATGAGCAGCCGAAAGCAGTTGCAGATACACTGAACTCCGTTATCCGGGAGGGCAGGCTGGATCTGACGGAGATCGGTCTGGATGATGAGAGGATCCGCAGCATCAGCCAGGTTTATATCGTGGCCTGCGGCTCTGCTTACCATGTGGGAATGGCTGCACAGTATGTGATCGAGGATCTTGCAGGTCTTCCGGTGCGTGTGGAGCTTGCTTCGGAGTTCCGTTACCGGAAGCCGCTTCTGGATCCTGACGGCCTGGCAGTGATCATCAGTCAGTCCGGTGAGACTGCGGACAGTCTGGCTGCACTTCGGGAATGTAAGGAGAAGGGGATCCGCACGCTGGCTATTGTCAATGTGGTGGGTTCTTCCATTGCAAGAGAGGCGGATCATGTATTCTACACACTTGCAGGACCGGAAATCTCGGTTGCTACCACCAAGGCGTACAGTACACAGCTGATCGCTTCCTATGTGCTGGCATTGCAGATGGCACTGGTCCGCGGAAAGATCTCAGAGGAGCAGTGTGAGTCCTACATTAAGGAACTGAAGACACTTCCGGACAAGATCGGCAGGATCATCGAGGATAAGGAAAGGCTTCAGTGGTTTGCCTCCAAGCAGGCCAATGCAAAGGATATCTTTTTTATCGGAAGAGGGATCGATTATGCCATCAGCCTTGAGGGCAGCCTTAAGATGAAGGAGATCAGTTACATCCATTCTGAGGCATATGCAGCTGGTGAGCTGAAGCATGGCACCATTTCCCTGATCGAGGACGGCACCCTTGTGATCGGTGTCCTGACACAGCCGGAGCTTTATGAGAAAACAGTCAGCAATATGGTGGAGTGCAGAAGCCGTGGGGCATATCTGATGGGGCTTACTACATTTGGAAACTATAATATCGAGGATACTGCTGACTTTACGGTTTATATCCCGAAAACAGATCCGCATTTTGCAACTTCTCTGGCAGTGATCCCGCTGCAGCTTCTGGGTTACTATGTCAGTGTAAATAAAGGTCTGGATGTGGATAAGCCGAGAAATCTTGCCAAGAGTGTTACCGTGGAATAAGGAGATCCATTTTACAGAAGGAACATTTTAGCGGCAGTTCCGTGACATCGTGAGAGCATAAAAGAATCATGATATCACGGAACTGTTTTTGCATTTGGCGATTTACGATATTTCTTGCTTTTATCAGTAAAAAAGCGTAAAATAATTAGGATATTTGAATCTGTACAGAGAGTGTCCATATGGAATATTTTCTGTACCAGCAAAAATGGAGGATTGCATATGAGAAAAATGGGAAAACATATCCCAGGGCTGATCGTGACGCTTGTGGTTCTGATCACAGCGATCGTATTTGCGGTCATGCTTCTGAATATGAAGGTGATCCCGACGAAGTTCATTGCAGTGATCGGACTGGTAATGCTGGTTCTGGTCGTGATCGTCGGAGCGCTTGTATGGAGTACGGATGGTAAGATAAGATTTGTAGTGGGAGTGATCCTTGCAGCAGTCTTTGCAGCAGTATTCATTCTCGGAAGTATGTATGTTTATAAGACACATTCCACACTGGCAGGGATTTCCGGTGTGAACACAGAGGTTACGGAGGTCGGCATTTATGTCCGTGCAGATGATTCTGCAGATTCCATAGGGGCTACAGCAGATTATGTGTATGGTGTGCTGACAGATCTTGACAGAGCCAATTCTGACAAGGCTATCCAGGAGGTGGATTCCGAGACAGGCAAGACCGTGCAGGTCCAGGAGTTTGCAGGACTTACAGAGCTGGTTGACGGTCTTCTGAACGGACAGACAGGTGCGATCGTGCTGAACAGCGCATATTTAAGCGTTATTGAAGAGATGGATGGATATTCCGATATTTCTTCCAGGATCAGAGAGCTGACTGTGAAGAAGGTGGAGACGACCATTGAGCCGCAGGAGACAGAGGCGAAGGCTGAAGAGAATACCAATGGCGGTTCTGTATATACCATTTTTATCAGTGGTATCGACAGCCGCAGCGGCCTTGTTGCAAAGAGCCGAAGCGATTCCAATATCATTGCTACGGTAAATACAGCTACCAGACAGGTGCTTCTGGTTTCTACACCTCGTGATTATTTTGTACCGCTTTCTATTTCAGGCGGACAGAGAGATAAGCTGACACATGCAGGTATCTATGGTATCAATGTATGTATGGATACTCTGGGAATGCTTTATAATGAGGATATCAACTATTATTTCCGTATCAACTTTGCGGGATTTGAGCAGCTGATCAATGCGCTTGGCGGAGTTACTGTTTATTCTGACTATGACTTTGATTCCAAGAATGAGACAGGATATCACTTCAATCAGGGAGAAAACTACCTGAACGGTGAGCAGGCTCTGGTATTCAGCCGTGAGCGTTATGCCTTTAAAGAGGGCGACCGTCAGCGTGGCAAGAACCAGATGGCAGTGATCAAGGGTGTGATCAACAAGGCTCTTTCACCGGAGCTTCTGAAGAATTATTCTTCCGTTCTTTCCAGCATCCAGGGATGCTTTGAGACCAATATCTCCTACGAGGAGATCGCCAGACTGCTCCAGCAGCAGCTGAACAACGGCGGTGACTGGAACATCGTAAGCTACAGTGTAAATGGTACCGGTGACACACAGAAGCCGTATTCTATGAGCCAGAAGGCTTACGTTATGATTCCGGATGAGTCTACCGTTCAGAAGGCGGAGGCCATGATGAAGAAGGTTCGTGACGGAGAGACTGTTTCCCAGGAGGAGGCAGACAGTGCAACATCAGCGGCAGTAGCTACGGATAATGATGCACAGGCAGCTGCAGAGGGAAGTACAGCAGAAGCGCAGGGTGAGACTGCAGATGCCACACAGAATGGCACAGCAGATGCCCAGGCAACAGACGGAACTGTTGCACAGCAGTAAGATAAACTTATTAAAATTTTAGCATAAGAACAGCCGGGGAAGCGTAAAGCTTTCCACCGGCTGTTTTTTCATGAGAACCAGAACGAAAAAATCCACCGGCGATCACCGGTGGATTTTTTTTACAGGATCTCTTTCAGATATCTTTCCAGGCATCCTGCCATGTTGGAAGTGGCTGGAAACCGTTTTTTATAAGCTTGGATTTATCCAGGCGGCTGTTGAATGGACGTACAGCCTTGGAAACGCCGTACTCTGCAGTTGTGACAGGAGATACCTCTACTTTTTCGTATTCCTTGTGGCCGAGAGCAGCAGCCTGGCGGAAGATCTCTTTAGTGAAATCATACCAGCTGATGAAGCCGCCTTCGTTGGTTGCGTGATAGTAGCCGTATTTCTCTGTCTCGACCATGTCTACCAGAAGACGGGCAAGGTCGTAGGTGTAGGTCGGAGTTCCAATCTGGTCACTGACTACGGTAAGCTTGTCATGGGTTTTTCCCAGATTTACCATGGTACGGATAAAGTTCTTGCCGTTTTTGCCGAATACCCATGCAATACGTACGATAAAGAATTTATCTACAGTGCCGGATACTGCCAGCTCACCGTCAAGCTTGGTCTGACGTATACGTTCTGTGGAGCGTAGTCCTTGCAGTCCGGATCCCATGGTGTGGTTCCCTGGCCGTCAAAAACGTAGTCTGTGGAAATATACATCATCTTGATGCCAAGCTCTTTACAGATGTCCGCAATGTTCTGTGTTCCGACAACATTGACAAGATGTACCTTCTCACGGTTTTCCTCGTCCTCTGCAGCATCTACGGCTGTCCATGCGGCACAGTGTACTACTGCATCAGGATTTACCTCACGGATGGTTTTTGCTACGGCTTCTTTATCTGTGATATCAAGCTGCACATAAGACATGGTGGTAACAGGAGTACCATCAGCGATGCCGCTGTAGGAAGGAGCAATGTCACTTCCTACGCCTTCATGTCCACGGCCGGACAGTTCATTCATTACGTCATGGCCAAGCTGGCCGCCAACACCTGTTACGAAAAATTTCATGCTTTAACCTCCTCGCGGTTTCCATACATTTCTTCGTAGTAGTTCTGATACTCACCGGAGATGATGGTTTCCCACCATTCCTTGTTGTCAAGGTACCATTTGATGGTCTTTTTGATTCCGTCTGCAAATTTTGTTTCAGGAAGCCATCCAAGCTCGTTGTGGATCTTGGTCGGGTCGATAGCGTAGCGCATGTCATGGCCTTTACGGTCTGCTACGTGTGTGATCAGGCTTTCCGGTTTGCCAAGCTCCTTGCAGATCAGTTTTACGATATCGATGTTTTTCATCTCGTTATGTCCGCCTACATTGTAAACCTCGCCTACACGTCCTTTGTGGATGATCAGGTCGATGGCACGGCAGTGATCTTCAACATAGAGCCAGTCGCGGACATTTTCGCCTTTTCCGTAAACCGGGAGTGGTTTGTCGTTCAGAGCGTTGGCGATCATCAGCGGGATCAGCTTTTCCGGGAAGTGATACGGGCCGTAGTTGTTGGAGCAGCGGCTGATGGTCACAGGCAGGCCGTAGGTTCTGTGGTATGCGAGAACAAGAAGGTCAGCACCTGCTTTGGAGGAGCTGTACGGGCTGCTTGTGTGGATCGGGGTTTCCTCTGTGAAGAAGAGGTCCGGTCTGTCAAGTGGAAGATCTCCGTAAACCTCGTCGGTGGAAACCTGATGATAACGCTGGATTCCGTATTTACGGCAGGCATCCATAAGAACAGCAGTACCCTTGATGTTGGTATCAAGGAATACTTCCGGGTTCTCGATGGAACGGTCTACGTGGCTCTCAGCTGCGAAGTTTACCACGATGTCCGGATGCTCCTCTTCGAAAAGCTTGTAAACAGCGTCACGGTCTGTGATGCTTTCCTTTACAAAGCGGAAGTTTGGTTTGTCCATGACCGGTGCAAGAGTGGAAAGGTTTCCGGCATAGGTCAGGCAGTCCAGGCATACGATACGGTAATCCGGATGAGCTCCATCATATGAAAAATAAAGTTGCTTCCGATAAATCCGGCGCCGCCGGTAACGATGATTGTCATAAAAAATCTCCTTTATAATAAATGATTGATCTTATGCGGATTCCGTCAAAACGGAGTCCGCAGGTAAATTCAGTGTCGGAAAAACAGAGCGGCTTAGTGAAGTGCGTCCAGATATTTTCCGTCCAGGACATCCTTGAGATACTGGCCATACTGGTTTTTCTTAAGGATCTCATAAACCTTGAGCACGTCATCCTTTGTGATCCAGCCGTTTAAGTAAGCAATCTCCTCAAGGCATGCGATCTTGCGGTGCTGATGCTGCTCCATGGTTTTTACGAAGTTGGTTGCCTCTACAAGGCTTTCGTGTGTACCGGTATCCAGCCATGTGAAGCCCTGGCCCAGAAGCTCAACGTTCAGCTGTCCTTTCTCAAGGTAGATACGGTTCAGGTCTGTGATCTCAAGCTCGCCTCTTGCGCTTGGCTTCAGATTTTTTGCGTACTCTACGACCTTGTTGTCGTAGAAGTAGAGACCGGTTACACAGTAGTTGCTCTTTGGCTTTTCCGGTTTCTCTTCAATGGAAACAGCTTTTCCGTTCTGGTCGAATTCCACGATGCCGAAACGCTCCGGATCATCTACATAGTATCCGAAAACAGTGGCACCTTTGCCTGTTTCTGCGTTGTCTACAGCAGCTTTCAGGCGCTTTTTGAGGCCATGTCCTGCGAAAATGTTGTCGCCAAGGACCATACATACGGTGTCGTTGCCAATGAATTCCTCGCCGATGATAAATGCCTGGGCAAGTCCGTCCGGGCTTGGCTGTACAGCGTAAGTAAGGTTGACACCGAACTGATGGCCGTCACCGAGAAGCTCCTCGAATCTCGGGGTATCCTGTGGTGTGGAGATGATCAGGATATCACGGATGCCTGCGTTCATAAGAACAGACATAGGATAGTAGATCATCGGTTTGTCAAAGATCGGCAGAAGCTGTTTGGAGGTCACCATGGTAAGCGGGTAAAGACGTGTTCCGGAGCCTCCGGCTAAAATAATTCCTTTCATATGTTTTCTCCTTTGCGTGATGATGTGCAGCATAAGTCGTGCCTGCACATAACTTTGTTACTGTAACTGTATTATAAAAGGTGACGCAAGGTCACCTTCAAGAACTTTTTTCATATTTTTTATTTTTGCTATTTTTCACAAAGAAATACGCCGGCATCCTTGGTAATGCGGAATCCTTTGGCAGTTTTTCTGGCGGTGTAGGCCCGGAATTCCTTGTAACGGTCCAGGATATACTGATTCTGGTTGCCGTGGCAGGAGAGGACGTAGGAGATCAGCGGCTCCGCATCCTGGACCAGAAGGCAGTCTTCATAAGAAAGCCACTGAGCCTTTGGGAAAAAAGGCGCAAGGATACTCTGGCCGTTTTCACGTCCGAACCGCTCATAAAGCCGGTCTGCGGAAAGCACGATCCGTTCATCAAAATTCTGCACCAGCTGGCTGACCTCCTGCATATGTGCCTTTCCGTAAGCACTGCAGAGAAATCTTCCGCCGGGAGCGAGGACACGGCGAACTTCTTTCAGGACGGAGGGAATATCATCGCAGTAAAAAAGCACGTGATTGGCGATCACCAGATCAAAGCTTTCGTCCTTGCAGGGGATTTTTCTGCAGTCAAAGGCCCGGAACGCAAACCGGGTATCCGAGGAACCGATGGCTCGTCTGGCATCGCGGAGCATACCACTGGAAATATCGGAAAGTGTGATGGAGATATCCTCCGGAAGAAGGGAAAGATTGTCAGTCCATAACGTTCCGTCACCGCAGCCCAGCTCCAGAATACGAAGACCGGGTGAGATCCGGCATTGCTCAAAGATCCAGGGAAACCATCCTTGTTTGTTCTGGGAGTACAGGCTGTGGAGATTGATCCTGGAGGAAATGTTGGTAGCATTCTGATACTGATTCTTGAGGCTTTTTTCCATGCCGGTCAGGTGGATCAGGTTCAGCATCTGACTCCAGTCAATGGTGTGCTGTTCATTTATCACCTGTGCGGTATCCTGGATCGCTTTTTCCACCAGCTGCATTTGTTCGATCCGGTCACGGACCAGACGAAGCTGGATATTCAGAGAATTCAGCATGAATGATAATCGGAATCACCGATGGTCATTTCACGGATGTCATCCAGGGAAAAGCCCAGATATTTCAGAAGGAGGATCTGCTGAAGCCTTGCAAAATCCTCGTCTGTATAAAAACGTGCGCCGGATTCGGTGACGAGAGAGGGTTTCAGGATATTCTGTTTATCATAATAGCGGACAGTACGCAGAGTTACATGTGCCATGCGTGCAAATTCGCCGGAAGAATAGTAGCCGTCTTTTTTCATAAATAAATAGAATCCTTTCTGAGGAAATAACAAACATCCTGTCATGAAGTCATAAGAGAATTATAATTCAGATCCGGAAGCCGTACAAGAGTAAACCGCATAAGAGTAAAACGTACAGGAGAAAACAACATTGACAAAATTCTGCTGGTTTGCTAGTATATCGTTTCGAAAAAAAGGAAACCCCGGAATCATATTTCCGGGATAAGCGTTCGATAAAAAAGGAGTAATTTTTATGCGAAACCGTACTCTGGATATGGTAAAGGCGATCTGTGCTTATGCAGTTGTGCTTCTTCATGTCCATTTTCCGGGAAATGCCGGAATTATAGCCAATGTACTTGCCAGATTTGCAGTACCTGTTTTTTTTATGGTATCCGGATATTTCTGCTTCCGTGGCGATGATACGGAATTTGTAAGGACCGGAAAAAAGATCCGGCATGTTCTGAAGCTGATGCTTGTGGCATTTCCGGTCTGCTGTCTGTGGGAGCTGATCCAGAACCACATCGACGGAGCAAGCCAGAAGGAATGGCTGGAAGCCCTGGTTTCGGGGGAACATATCCGCCAGTTTCTTCTATATAATAACAGCTCTCAGGTGAAATGGCATCTGTGGTTTCTTCCGGCACTGCTCTATTGTTATCTTCTTTTTGCCCTGGCAGCAAGATTTCGGCTCTGTAAACAGGCATATGTTCTGATACCGGTGCTTCTTCTGGTCCATTTCGGAATGGAGGAATTTTCGACCTTCCTGTTCCAGGAAAAGCATTTCCGTGTTATGCAGTTCAGGAACTATCTGTTTACCGGATTTCCGTTTTTTATGTTGGGACATCTGATACACAGACATCAGGAAAAGCTGGAAGCCTGGTTTGCCGGAAAAAAAGTGCTTATTTTGTATGGCATGGCAGCTGGCGGCGGGATCGTAAGTCTGCTGGAATACAGGTATTTTGGCAAACTGGAATTGTTTCTGGGTTCAGTATTTATGGCTGTTGGTCTTTTTCTCATTGCGATCATGGGAAAGAATCGGAAAGTGCCCGAGCTTCCGGCAGCCATCGGTCAGAAATATGCATTTTTTATTTATCTGTTCCATCTCTGTGTGGCTGATATCCTGAAGGATGTGGCTGTGGCAGCAGGAATTGAGAAAAATCTTTTATATCTGTGGATGAGACCGGTGATGGTCTGTGTTCTTGTGACTGCTGTGGCGGTAATGTATGGATATGGAATGAGGATCTGCCGGAAATAGAAGAGTTTATGGGTTATTGTTCACTGGTAATATTTCGCGAAGCGTGTTACTGAGAACGGAGTGAACAGTAAAGTTTATGGTATTTTCATATTTATGCGCTGTGATTTTATACCAAAATATGCTAAAATATCCTTTATTGATAAGTCACAGCACCCCCGGGAGGATGCGGGGAAAGCGACTGGAATATCCCGCTTCAGGGTAAAAATACTGAGACATGAAAGACAAAGGAGATTTTTATGGATTTACAAAACAGAGCGGAGGCCGGCAGTGACGGACACGATGAGAGTGTACTGAATCCGGAGATGCCCAACGAAACCGATCTGACGAAGAAAGAACGCCGCCGGATCGAAAAAGAGAAACTGAAGGGAATGGGAACAGGTAAGAAGATTCAGTATATCTGGATGTATTATAAGATACATATGCTGTGCGTGCTTCTTGCCATTGGCGGAGTCTGTCTGGGAGTGAATATTTATCGCCACGCACAGATGAAGACAGTGCTTTCCATTGCAGTGGTGAATGCAGGAGATTTTGACGCTGAGAAGGTGGAAGAGGATGCCCTGAAGACACTGGAACAGAGGATAAATATGCAGAAGTCAGTGTGGCACAGAATCTGATGACGGATGAGACAGGAGAGGATTTCGATTATTATGCCAGGATCGCATATGTGACGGAAATCCAGAGTGCTACCGTTGATGTCCTGATCATGCCGAAGGAACTCTATGAACATGAGAAGGACAGCGGAATGTATGCAGATCTCAGGGAAACGTTTGGAGATGAGGTATTTGAGTCTTTGGGCGCTGTGGATGATCATCATCTGGAGCTTGACGGCAGCAGTAGTGTTGCTCAGGAATTTGGCCTGAGATATGATCCGGTGTGCATCTGCCTTCCGGGTAATGTGAAGAATAAAGATAATGCGTTGAAATGGATCCAGTCTGTTCTGAAATGATGGATCCATATGTCTGGCTGAGTACAGAGATAAATAGGGCCTCCGGTTCATAACACAGGAACCGGAGGCCTTATTATATATGAATATTACAGTGTATCGTTACGTTTGATGTAGCCGGGCTCATCTTCAGGACAGATGATCTCCTTGGCATGAGTGATCTTGGCATGCTTGTCTACGACAGATTTTCGATATGGACATTTTCACCGATGGTGCAGTCTGCAAGAACTACACAGTTCTTGATAACAGCGCCCTTTTTGATGGTACAGCCACGTCCGACAATAGAATTCTCTACAGTTCCCTCGATCATGGAGCCGTTGGAGATAACGGAGTTGGAAACATTGGCTGTGTCAAAGTAATGGGTCGGGCAGGAGTTATTGGTGCGTGTATAGATCGGCCAGTTATCATGGAAAAGATCGGTTGCAGTTTTGTAGTCGATCAGATCCATATTTGCATCGTGATAGCTCTTGAAATCAGTGATCGTTGCAAAATATCCGCGATGAGATACACCACGCACATCCAGCTCACCGTCTCTGCAGCCGGCATTGATCACGTCTGCAAGGTATAAAGAGAGGAGATCTCTTTTGCCTTATGGATGAGGCTGATGAAAAGCTCCTTGCTCATTACGTAGGTATCCATAAAAATGTTGCGGTTCTTCGCATTGCCGTGGTTGTGCTCAATGGAGAGAACACCCTTCTGACGGTTCAGGTTCAGGATGTGGCAGTTCAGATGGTTCTCCTTGGCATTATCAACGGAATGATAAAGCATGGTCACATCTGCACCGGATTCGATATGGGCATCGATCAGCTTGGAGTAGTCGGTAGTGTAGATCATGTAATTCGGGGCGATAACAACATACGGATAATGAACTGCTTCGATGCACTCCAGATTGGAGTAGTAGTTGTCGATATCGGTGTTATAGATATCGTTGACTCCGGAATGCTCTGAAAAGAGGATCTGGAGATTACCACTCTTGGAATTGATGTTGTAGTGACGTCCGGTTCCGAGATGTTCCACAAGAGAACGGGGTTTGTTCTTTACATAGACCTGAATGTACTCGATCCCGCTGTTGGTCATATTTGAGATCGGGAAGTCGATGACACGATATCTTCCGAGAAATGAAAAGGCGCCGATCGCACGGTAGTCCTGAAGCCCCTCCACATGGATATTTCTTTCTGAGGAATTCACGATTCCAAATGCTTTAAACATATTACTCAGCCCCCTTTACACGTTTTGATACAAGTTCGATGTGCTCACTGTCTTTGGAACCGACACGAGCGTTGGCACCGATCACGACTCCGCCTGCAACGAGAGCACGCTGGACAACGGCACCTGCCTCAACAACAACACCCGGCATCAGGACACTGTCGATGATCTTGGCACCAGGACCGACCTTGACGCCTGTGAAAAGTACGGAGTTGGTGATCTCACCCTCCACAACACAGCCCTGAGTGATGAAAGCAGTGTTGATCACAGCGGTATCACAGATATACTGTGGAAGAGACGTAGCATCCTCAGTGTAGATCTTCCAGGTAGGATCGTTAAGATCCAGTTCACTGTTTGGACTGAGAAGATCCATGTTTGCTTCCCAGAGGGAATCGATGGTTCCGACATCCTTCCAGTAGCCTTTGAACTTGTAGGCGTAGAGTGCCTTGTCCTGTGCAAGGAGTGTAGGATGATGTCTTTACCGAAATCGTGATTGGAATCCGGATTTTTGATATCTGCCAGCAGGAGCTTGCGCAGAAGCTTCCAGTTGAATATGTAGATACCCATGGAGGCAAGATTGCTCTTCGGGTGTTCCGGTTTCTCCTCAAATTCCACGATGCGGTCATCTTCACCGGTGTTCATGATACCGAAACGGCTGGCTTCCTTCATGGGAACCTCGATAACTGCAATAGTCGCATCTGCCTTATGCTGGATATGATCATCAAGCATCTTTGCATAATTCATCTTATAGATGTGGTCACCGGAAAGGATCAGAAGGTATTCTGGGTTCTGTGAGTCGATGAAATCAATATTCTGAGAGATCGCATCAGCTGTTCCACGGTATACATCCAGACCGGCATCAGCCTTCTCACGTGGAGGAAGTACATAAACTCCGCTGTCCTTGGCATCAAGCCCCAGCGGCCACCGGCTGCTACATAGCTGTTCAGTAAAACTGATTCATACTGTGTCAGTACACCTACGACATCAATGCCACTGTTGGCACAGTTACTGAGCGGAAAATCCACGATACGGTATTTACCGCCATAACCAACGGCTGGCTTGGCAACTTTATTCGTCAATTCGTGAAGACGACTTCCTCTTCCACCGGCCAGGATCATTGCTAACATACTGTTTTGTTTCATGGCGAATCCTCACTTTCATTTCTTGTTTACTGCCAGGTGTCTTTAACCATAAAAACAATAAACTTTGTTAATATTATACACCTTTTAAAAAAGAAAATCCAGTTTTTTGTGCAAAAAAACGTTATTTTTATGTTGGAAAAATTAGACGAATTTGGAAAAATTGCCGGATGATCTGTCGAAAAAAAGAAACGCTTAAGAAGGTTCCGGGATGCTGAAAAAAAGTAACATTGGAAATATCCGGATTTCGGATACATCGGCGAAGGTTCTTGCGGAAAATGTGAAAGCAGTGTATTCTGTAAAAAAAGTCCGGAATACAGCGGAGGAAGAATATCGATATCAGACAGGAGAAGACAGGATGAAAGAAGAAAGAATGTCCAACTATGTAAAACTATGTGAAGAGTGGGCACAACGCTTTTTGAAGATGGACCAGGCAGATCTGCATAAACGGGTGCCGGAACTGAAGGAAGAAAACGGGTTTCTCACGATCATTCATTTCGGAAGAAAATATGGGGTGAGTCTGGAAGACGGCAGTATCCGGAGCTGGATGGACAGAGAGAACCGGATACTACGGAGATGCTGAATATTTATACGCTTCTGGGGTATGCGAAAGAGGGGGCTTTTATTATGGATAAGTGGGTCCCTTTTGCTGATCTCAGGAATGCAAGACCATTTGCGCCGGCGTATCAGATCGGAGAGACGGATGTGTTCGGTGCTACATTTTCCGGTCATGAAAAGGAACTGAGGGAAGCGTTTCACAAGCTTGACGGAAGGGAACTGCCCCAGGGTGATGTGGGATATGAGATCAGGGCCTTTGACTGTATGCCTATGAGATTCTTCTTCTGGGAGCGGGACGAGGAGTTTGAAGCTCAGGGAAATATCCTGTTTGATTACAGTGCCACAGATTTCAATCATGTGGAGAGTGCGGTATCCATAGCAGATTCCGGGATCAAAAAGGCTTGCGGAGCTTGCCGGAGTCCCTCTCAGGGGGAAATCTTTTCAGATGCGCTGATACCCGAAATATAATGAAACAATATGAAAAA
>ENA-OQAZ01000397-OQAZ01000397.1-human-gut-metagenome-genome-assembly--contig:-NODE-397-length-24614-cov-2.509005_pt1 | contig 24614 bp, 29 predicted proteins | sample MGYA00242737_ERZ504531 | MGnify/ENA primary metagenome ERZ504531 (study PRJEB26092, sample SAMD00036244) | human gut metagenome | host: Homo sapiens | study: EMG produced TPA metagenomics assembly of... | reverse complement strand
ATCCGGCATCTGCAAATGCCTGTTCCATTTCTTCTGTAATCAGATCCAGGATCTTCTTCATAGTATCGATCGTTCCTCTCTTTTTCATCATAAACGTTAGCGCAGACTCTTTGCCTGCGCCGCTTTATTTATTATATCTGAATCCTTATGTAAGCGCAATAGAAAATCGTAATCCGGAGACTGGATGTTGCCTGAAATTCTGCATTCTTTATAAATTTTTGGAAAGACAGCATCCACTTCTGCTGACGCACAACATTTTTTCATAGACTTTACCGCTTTTTTCAGACGTTACTGGCTCGCTGTATTTACAGTGTTACTGATCCACTGCATTTTTCAGATCTTCCACCGCCTGTGCGAGCATTGCATCTGAACCAAGTGCCTGTTCATAATCCGCTTCTACCTGTGCAAACAGCTCCTGCACATCTGTCTGTGCGGAAACTTCTTCAATTATCGTCTGAATCTGCTCGTCAGAGATCTCTGCCTGAATATCGAATTTTCCATCTTTGTCCTTGACCGCATATAAGGTTTCAAGTCCCGGTACTTCAGTGTAAATTCCACGGATCTTCATATTGTACCGTACATACAGGATCCTGCTGCCTTTTGCTTTGCCGTCTTTCGTGTAAATCGCAATCCCATCGTATGCTTCGGCATAGGCTTCTTTTCCGGAAAGTTCCTGATAGTATGCTTCTACTGCATCCGCAAGCTCTTCGTCCCGGTTCTCCAGAAGTGGATTGGTTTCCATCGCTGCGTATCCGGTATTTACTTTTGGCTCTTCTGTAACAACTGCACTTACTTCTTTTACCTCATCTTTTTTCTCTTTCGTAAGAAAAACGGTAACTCCCGCCGTCATAAAGCAGACCAGCAGATACACAAGACCAGTGTAGAAAATCTGTTTCTTTTGACCTGTAAGGACGGGCATCCTTTTTTCTTCCGACATGGCATTTCCTCCTTTGCCACCTATCATACGCAATGCCCGCTTTTACGTCAATAGCGAAGGAAGACTTGTTTTGACTGGTTTTGTCGAAGCGATTATTTATTCTTTTTCTGCATTAAAATTGCTTTATGCTGATGCCCACTCTGTGTATCAAATCACTTTCAAATGGTATTTCGGCTGCTATTCTGTTCATCCCGTTTTACTTGTCCTGTTCGAAATTTCTTCTTGATTTTTTTCTGGGCAAGTGCTATATTAGTAAATGTCCTTGTAGCTCAGTGGATAGAGCACCGCCCTCCGGAGGCGGGTGCGTCAGTTCGATTCTGATCAGGGACGTGAAAAGACTGTGAAGCTTTTATGGCTTGACAGTCTTTTTTATTGCCACTAATCCAATTCCCACCTGAATCCGTCATGTTCTCCGGTGCAAACCATTTGAACGGCATTAGAATAACGCTGATTATGCAGCAATATAGGATATAGGTTTTCTTCATCTTGAAGCCTCCTCTATATCAGTCGGCAAGCACCCCATAACGTAAGAACTCCAATCACTCCTGCGCATCCCGTCATCCAAAGAACTTCTATCCGATGCATTTTCTTCAGGAACTTTTCTTCCATTCCAAGTGACTGTAAGATTTCCCCTTCTCTTTTTTCTTCCTGCTTCTCCGCAAGAAACATCTGATACAAAACTATGGAAATCAGAATCATGTAAAACACTGCAAAAATGCTGTACATTCCTATAAAGGAATATAATTCCTGACGTATTTTCTTATACTCTTCATGGTTATTCTGCACATTTACAGCTGTTCCCTGTTTTAAAATACTTAGAATATGCCCTTCCGTATCATACGCATCCGCATCATCCGATACCAGAATTTTTACGATCTGATCATATTCCATAATTCTGCTTTTCCCAAATTTCTTCCAGAAATTCTTTCCAACAATCATCGATATACCAGATCCACCTATCTGTGGATTCCGCACATCTTCTTCCTTCATGCCACGTAAAATCGCTGTTACTGGAATCGGATTTTCGTTTCTACTTCCATTCTCATTCAATGTATAAACCGGAAGTTCATCACCAACCTGTACCGTATCTTCTGATATTCCTTGTCCGTCCGGGCTGAATGCACTCAGATATTTTCCGTCATATTCCTGCAACTCTGTAAGATCCAGAATGCAAAAATCTCCCTGTTCAAATTCTTCTTTTGTCAGGCTGCCTTCATCCAGATTTCTCAGAAAACGCTGTATATCCTGCCATCTGTCTATTGTAAGCAAAGACAATCTTACTTTCTCAATAGATATCTTTTCCTTTATTGATGTCTCATTCAGATATGCCACCAATGTTTCGACTACTTTCTGAAAATACTCGCTTTCAGCATATTCTGACAGATCAATCCAGAACTCCTCTTTTTCATTGTTATGATATTGTTCTACAGAAGTTACTCCGGCAACCTGTTCCAGTTTATCAACTGTCTGCCTGGAAATTCCCGGAGAATTCGTAATCTCCATTGTACTCAAATAGTATCCATTTCCTGTCAGCCTTTGATATACTTTCAGTTCTTCCTGTCTGGTTGATATTTCCATCTTTCCAAATCCCACGATCAGCAAAGCACTTGCCAGAAGAACAATTTCTACACTCTTACGCACTCGATGCATCTGCCATTTATGAAGTAAAACTCTTCCCGGCGTGAACCGGACGATCTTCCTGTACTTTCCCCTTCTTTTCTGAACTTTCTTCTTTTTTTCTTTCAGAAGTATGCGAAGCTGTACTGCACTGAGTCCATAACTTGCAGCAATACATAAGATACTGAAGCCAGTTCCAAAAAGGACTCCTTCCCATGCAATCGCCTGTGGTAATGTCTGCTCGGTTATCTTTTCAAAAGCAGGGATAACCAGCTGGTAAATCCCAATCCCTGCAAGATTTCCAACAATAACAGCTCCTGCACCAAACAGAACTGCTTCCCAGAAAATAATCTGGTACATCTGCCCTCTTCTCATTCCAAGTGCATCCAGGAACCTCCAGAACTGTTCTCTTGAGATAATCGAACGCGATACCGTAAGAAACAGGATACAGATCGACGCACCACCAACCAGCAAACGGATATTTTCCAGAAAATCCATATACGGAAGACTTACATCAGAAAGTTTGTCCTGTTCCACATTGTCATCCATGCCGCAGGTAAATTCTTCGCTGTCTTTCAGATCTTTATAAACACTTTCACTGCCTTCTTTCGCTTTTACAAGCATATGCATATCCTGAACAGAGCCGATCCTGTTCCCGCCTTCCTGTGTCACAATTCCAGTTGGAAACCGATGCCGGTTGCAGATTTCCCAGTTTATCTGATAATCTTTTAGGATCCCGCATAAAGTATACGAATAGCTTTTTGATTCCCCCTGCTCCAGAATGGAAAGCGCCGGTGTAATATCCAGTGTAATCTCTTTTCCAAGCATCTCCTCATATCCAAGTGAGCGAAGTGTACTGTATTCCAGTACGATCTCATGCTCATTTTCCGGCAGGCGTCCTTCTTTCATTTCCAGTCTGCCAAGCTTCCACGCCGTCTCGTCCATTGTCCCGATATTCATCTGACGGTTTTCCAGATAATCTCCGGCGATCGCCCCATAGATACTTATTTTCCCGGTCTGTGCAAGAAATGGATTCTCTTCTGCTACTTTTACCGAGCTTTCATCCATATCCACAAATACCTGTTCCCACTCCCCATATACTGCTTTACGATTCTCGATATATGCGGCTTTCAGTCCTTCCGACATCTGAAAACCAATCTGAATCAGTATGCAGGTAAGAAGCAGGACTGAGACTATCAGGATACTGTATTTCTTCTGGCTGCGGATTCTTTTTATACTGAGTTCCCGTTCAATTCCATGTCTTTTCTCTCTTTTTATCGCAATGCACCATCTTCCATATACACAATCCTGTCCGCATAATTGGCACTGTCCATATCATGTGTCACCATGACAATTGTCTGACGGTAAAGCTCTCTGGATGCGCAGATCAGTTTCATGATCTCCTGTCCGGTCTGATAGTCCAGATTCCCGGTCGGTTCATCCGCAAGGATCACTCCCGGCTTTGCTGCCATTGCACGGGCAATTGCCACTCTCTGCTGTTCTCCACCGGATAACTGATCCGGGTAATCTCCGTTCCTGTCCCATAATCCGACCTTTTCAAGAAGCTGTCGGATATAAGCTTTATCCGGTACCGTATGCGCGATATAAAGCGGCATACATACATTGTCCCAGATCGTATACTCCGGCAATAACTGATACTGCTGAAAAATAAACCCGATTTTCTTCTGCCGGATCTTGCAGATCTTCTTTTGGGAAAGCCCGTTGATCTGTATTCCATTCAGGAAGACTGCTCCGGTATCTGGCTTTTCCAGTGTTCCTGCAATCTTAAGAAAAGTCGATTTCCCGGATCCGCTTCGACCCATCACGCTACAAATTCACCACTTTTCACTTCAAAAGAAAACTCCTTTAATGCTGTGATTTTCTTTTCACCAAGAGTATAGCTTTTACTTACCTTGTCCAGTCTGATTACGGTTTTCATCTTCTGTCACCTCCTTCATTTGTTAGTCTTACTATAGCAGATCTGTCTTTCGTTTCACTTACCCTAATCTTACGAAATCGTAAGATTTCTCTCTTCCTGCGCATGGTCTTTTGCGATCATCTTCGGCAGTATAAACTGGAAGGTTGTCGCCTCCTCCAAGCCGCTTCGATCCACAACCTTCAGTGTTCCCTGATGGAGCGTGACAATTTCCCTTGCCAAATGCAGACCAATTCCGATTCCACTTCCCTGTTCCATCTGGTAGAAACGGTCAAAAATCAGCTCTCTTTTCTCTTCTTCAATCCGTTTTCCCCGATTGGTGATATACAGCTTATAATAGTCCGTATCTTCTTTCAGCAGAATATGAATCAGGCTTCCTGTATCTGCATATTCTACGGCATTTTTCAGTACATTTTCCATTGCCTCTTTCAGCCAGAATCCGTCGCAGGAAAGCAGGCATTCTTTTGGAACATCCATTTCAAATCCAACTCCTTTTTCTTCCGCTAAAGGCTGTGTTCTGTCTATACATTCTTCGATCAGTCCGGTCAGATTTTCTTTTTTCCGCTTCATCCAGATTTTCCCGGAATCAATCTGCGCAAGCCTAAGAAGCACGATCGTCATATCGGACATCCATTGCACCTTTTTCACACAGTCTTCCAGCTTCTGATACCGTTTTTCATCCTCTTCTGTCACAAGAAGCACCTCCAGATTCAGAAGTGTTCCCGCAATCGGTGTTTTCAGCTGATGGGAAATATTTTCCATGTAAGTTCCCATTTTCTGCCGGTCACGATGCAGAAATTCTTTTTCTTCCGCCAGCTTTGCTTCCAGTTCCCTGTCTTTTTCTACCAATTGATTATCCAGTGCTTTTTTCCGTCTTTTCTCCATGTGCAGTTCTGTCAGCAGACCAACAATGCAGAGGATGCCGATCGCAGCCACAAACACACCTATTCCGTAACTTCGGATTCTCTTTTCCAGCCAGATTTTTCCTGTCTCTTCATACCCTGCCTCTTTCAATGCCTCGCAGCCCTTCTGATATGCTTCTTCATCCGGTTCTGTAAAGGCAGAAACCGTTCTGTCTTTTTCTGTCTGTCCGATCCAGGAAACAACCTGTCTTTCATAATTTTCTGCAAGAATATTCTGGTATCCATAAAAAGCCAGCAATATCAAAAGAAAAATCAGAGTCCATTTTCCCGGTATTCTCCATTTCTCCGTCTTTCTCTCAGATCTCATCATACACATCCTCAGCTTTCAGCGTCCATGCATAACCAACTCCACGCTTTGTCTCAATCGGATCCTGCTCATTTTCTGCAGTCAGCTTCTTTCTCAGCCTGTTCATATGTACAGACAAGGTATTGTCATCGATATAATTTTCATTGAAATCCCAGATCGTGTCCAACAGGAACTCCCTCGCAACAAGATTCGGTGCGTTTGCAAGAAGGCTGCACAGAATCTGATATTCGGTCCTTGTAAGATCGATTCGGACACCATCCTTCTGCAAAATCTGCTTCTGCAAATCCAGTTCATATTCTCCGCTTTTGATTCCTTTTTTCACTTTCTTGCCGTTTTGCATACCGGTACGTCGCAGCAAAGCCTTGATTCTCGCAATAAATTCAAATGTGCGGAAAGGCTTGATCACATAGTCATTTGCTCCCGCTTCAAATCCTTCTACGATAAATTCTTCACTGTCATAGGCTGATAAGAAAAGAATGGGATTGTCTGTATATCTGCGGATCTCCCTGCAGAGCATGATTCCGTTCCCGTCTGGCAGCTTCATATCCAGTACATACAGCATATATTCTTCTCCTCGAATCCTTACGAGTGCTTCGCTACAAGACTTCGCTGCAACCGCATTCCATCCCTTTAGTTCCAGGATGTCTACGATTCCCTGTCTTACCAGGTCGTCATCTTCAATTACTAAAATTTCTGTGTTCATGCTCGGAATTCCTTTCTTTATTTCTATTGTATGATTACGTAAGCTGACTCCTACTTGATTCGTATACTTTGTACACCATCTCGCTTAACAGCCAGGTGATGTACATTCGCAAAATACAGATTCTTGTGCAAGCACAAATCTGCACTTGGCTCATCGTATACACAAAAAGGTGCCGCAAACCTGCGACACCTCTTTAAGTCTTCTTCAAATGATTATCCAGCAGGCGTGCGCTTCTCCTGCATCTCTCAGGTTTCCCCTGTCTATACCATCGGCGTGTGGATCGCACGAAATCTTCCACCTTAGATAATCATATGAATGAATTTTTCTCTACATTCAGTATATCAATATTATTCTCTTTTGTAAAGAATTTTCTTGTTGCGCAGCAGCCTGTTCCATTCCTTATCATCTATTTTCATAAATGTGATAATTGAATTTTTGTAGTCCAGATTATCCTTTGATGTAATCAAACGTAAAACCATTTTAAATACTTCTTTAACGTCCTTAATTTCTTTTAGTATCAACGCTGTATTGGATTTCTTCGCTTCAATTATATAATCCGGATCCCGTATTATCTCGTCAAAGTATGTAGAAAAAAAGTTCATAATCATTGGGATGTCTTTCCCGAATATGCATAATCTGCACAACAGTTATAATAACTTCATCTGTTACTATATCCTCTGCTATACAATGGTATATTTCCCTGTCAATTTTCCCTACTCTATACACGTTTATAATCTATCCCTACTTCGCCACGATCCGAATCTCCTCCCCATCAAAGTAATACACGGAATCCGAAAGCACTTCCTCCGGTGCCACTCCGGTCTGATTGATCTCTTTTACCATTTCCTGCATCCGCTCCGGCTCCAGTCCAAAGCTTTCCGGCACCAGTATCACTTCATGGATACTGCTTGGCAGGATATAGAAATCCCCTCTGATCATCCCCTGACCTTTTCCGGAATCCGGATACCGCATCACTGCTGCCCCAGACTGCACTGCTCGTTCGTCGCCACATACATAAAGCGCACAATCTGCCGGATCTGCACCGGATAGATCCGCGGTGTATTCTTCTCGGCAAGACGGCGGATCTCTTCCTTTTCCACACGCCAGTACCGCAGATGCTCGTTGCGGATCTGGATCGCCGCCGAGCCAAAGCGTGTGTTGTCTATCTGGATATAATAGACCACTGCCAGATCCAGGAACGACTCATAAGGAATCTGCTTTAACAGTTCTTCGTTGGCATCCCGCCGGATCAGCTTGTACACGATATGCTCTTTTACATGATTAAAATCAAACAGATTCTGACAATCACAGGTCTTCTTCACCCGTATCTCCTGATAAATACTGCAAATGGAATCTGCCAAATCCGGTACCTGCTGCCCCTTCAGGTACTTCTGGTAAAATTCCTCCAGATAGATCGTCGGTGCAAGGTTGCTATCCTCCTGCTTAAAAAGAATCCCTGTTCTTCTGGTTCCATTATTCTTCGTCACGGTGTACAACTCCGTCCTCACCTGCGCATCTACCTGTCCTCTGATCTCGCATAACATAGCATTCATAAATTCTGTATAATTCATCCGTTCTCCTTCCAGAAAGCCATGCGCCGCAAAGAACCTTTTCTGCCATCTTAAGGCAGTTTATGATTTGAATATCACCTGCATTCAAGCAGGTGTGTACTGCCAATTATATCTGCCCTTTTTTCAGATTACAAGAACATTCTTTTCCCCTCCAAAATGGTATTGACATGCAAAAAAGCCGAGAGCATGAGGACTTGCCTCTGCTTTCGGCTTTTATCTCTGTCTTAATTTTGTGAATTATGACGAAAGGATTATGCTCTTGAGCTGTACTCTCCTGTACGGGTATCAATTTTAATTTTGTCACCCTGGTTAACGAAAAGCGGTACAAGAACACTTGCTCCGGTCTCAACGATAGCCGGTTTGGTAGCACCTGTAGCTGTATCACCTTTTACTCCCGGCTCTGTCTCTGTAACTTCAAGTTCTACACTGATCGGCGGCTCTACTGAGAATACGTTACCTTCATGTGAACATACTTTAACCATCTCGTTCTCTTTTACAAACTTGAGGGAATCTCCTACTGTATCTCCATCAACTGCGATCTGGTCGAATGTTTCAACATCCATGAAGTGATAGAGTTCACCATCAGAATACAGATACTGCATATCTTTTCTGTCGATATGAGCGGTATCGAATTTCTCTGTCGGACGGAAAGTCTTTTCTACTACACCACCACTGATGATGTTTTTAAGTTTTGTTCTAACGAAAGCTGCTCCCTTTCCCGGTTTTACATGCTGGAATTCCAGAATCTGATAAATGTTACCTTCGATCAGTACTGTAAGACCATTTCTAAAATCGCCTGCTGAAATCATTGTAATATCCTCCTTATATATGCCCTGGGGCATTCCTTTTACTTTTTATATACATTACTTATAATTTTATAATAAAAAACTCTATTTTTCAACAAAAAATTTCAATCAATTACAGATTTCCCTGATTTTCCGTATTTTTTTGCTATTTCATATAGGCATTATAGAGTTTTTTATCCACATTTTTCTCAATTTCATCGTAAACCGGCTGCACTGCCTCACGGATTTCTGCTCTCAGTTCATCACTAAGTGTAACAATCTGTGTTCCACTGTCCTCAATTACTTTGATCTTGTCTGCAATCCGGTCATCCGATGCCTGGCGAGCCTCTTCTTTGGCGATCTCAGCAGCTTCTACAAGGATTGCCTGCTTATCTTCCGGCAGATCCTGAAAAAATTCATCACTGACGATCATAGAGATCAGATGCGGCAGGTGATTGGTTTCCACCACATAATCCTGCTGTTCATAAAGCTTGTTGGATACGATAACCTCGTATGGATTCTCCTGGGCATCAATGGTTCCCTGCTGCAGCCCAATATACACCTCACTGAAACTCATCGGTGTCGGAGATGCTTTCAGTTTTTTCCAGAAATCCATATGGTGGGAATTCTCCATGGTACGGATCTTCTGTCCTTTAAAATCAGCCAATGATTCGACCTTTTTGTTCGTTGACATGACACGGAAGCCCTGGTCTGCATAGCCAAGGAGCTTGTACCCGCCATTCTCATAGACATCCTCCAGAAGCCCATAGAACTCCGGATTATCTACCTTTTCACGTACTTCATCAATCGTACTGAATCGGCACGGAATATCAAACACCGCAAGGTCCGGCATGAAAGTTACCTGCGGTGCGGTATTCTGGATCACAAACGGAATATCCCATCCTTACAGCTCTCCAGAAGCTCCCTATCCCCTCCGATCGTACCGTTCGGATAAACCTGGATCTTCATCTTGCCATCACTTAATTCTTCTACTTCTTCCGCAAATTTTTCTGCATAGATCTGTGTTACGGTATCCTCCGGACTCGCCGTTGCAAGCGGCCATGCATATCGCTGTACCTCATCATCCGCAACCGTCTTATTCTGACACCCCACACTAAGTGCAAGTGCCGCACACATTCCTACCGCTACCGCCATTCTTACTGCTTTCTTCATACTGCTACCTCCTATATCAGTGCCAGGCTGATCGCCGGGATAAATGTAATTAACAAAAGTGCAACAAGGAAGTAGCCTATCATTGGCATCGCATGTTTGGAAATGCGCATGATCGGGATATCTGTAAGCGAGCTTGCCACAAACAGATTGACTCCGATCGGCGGTGTTACAAATCCGATTGCAAGGTTGACAACCATCATGATTCCAAAGTGGATCGGATTCATGCCGACTGCTGTTACGATCGGCAGAAGGATCGGTGTCAGGATCAGGATTGCCGGTGTGGTATCCATGACCATTCCCACGATCAGAAGGAATACATTGATCACCAGAAGCAGGACGATCTTATTGGTAAAATGCGTCAGGATCCAGGTACTTACCATCTGTGGGATCTGCATCAGAGTCAGAACTCTTGAAAATGCAATCGATGCTGCAAGGATAAACATGATCGGTGCATAGGTGCGCACGCCTTCCACCAGTGCCGGCCAGATATCTTTAAACGTCATCGTCTTATAAATAAACAGGCTGACGATCAGTGCGTAAAACACCGAAATGACTGCCGCTTCTGTCGGCGATGCGATTCCGGAATAGATGCATCCCAGAATGATAACCGGACTCAAAAGTGCCAGAAGCTTTCTTTTAAAACCTTCAGAAGTCCTTTCTCATGAAGTTCCCCGACTACTTTCCGGATCTTTTCTTTGTCCTCTCCATTCTTTTTACAGTAATAAACTGCATAGACCATCAGAAGTCCGCCGATCAGAAGTCCCGGAATGATCCCTGCGATAAACAGGTCACTTACTGATTCACCGGAAGCACTTCCGAACATGATAAACGGAATACTTGGTGGAATAATAACTCCAAGACCACCTGCCACGCTACGATCGCCGCGGAAAAATCCTTATCGTATCCAAGCTCGATCAGAATCGGGATCGTCATACTTCCGACTGCTGCAACCGTCGCCGGTCCGGAGCCTGAAATTGCACCATAAAACAGACAGGTTACAATGACCGCGCACGGCAGACCCGCTGTCAGATTTCCAAGAAAATAGGAAAATACATCAAATAATTTTTTGGAAATGCCGCCTCTTGCCATGATGATTCCGGAAAGTACGAACATCGGAACCGCAAGGAGCGGAAAGCTGTCAATTCCTCCCAGCATAGAACGGATCACAAACTGTCCGCTGGCTGTGAAGGATGGATCAAAAGCACCCGGAAGGACCGATGCGATCGTAAGCGCGATTGATACCGGAATGGCAATGATCAGACAGATTACAAATAAGATAAATACTACTGCTGCCGGCATGCTTTTTCTCCTTTCTCATCTTTTTCTCTTACTACTTTTAATTCTGCAAACCATCGCTGGATAATACGGATCGCTACCAGGATAAAACTTGCAAGCGGTGCTGCCTGCACATAATACATCGGGATGTGGCACGCCGGACTTACCTGTCCGCTCTCTACTGCTGACATCATATACTTAAACGCAAACGGTATCAGGTAAAGAAATACCATCAGTTCAAAGGTATGGTTGACCAGTTTAAAAAGTGCCTTCTCTTCGTGGAAATTGGACACAAACTGTTCGATCTTAATGGAAATACATTTTTTTGTGCAATAGCTGACGCTCAAAAATCCCGACCATACAAACAGGTAACGGGTAATCTCCTCCGACCAGGACGGCGCTGAGCCGAGTACATATCTGGAAACACCTGGATCCCCATGATCACTGTCATCAGGATCAGGCTTATCACCATAAAAAATTCTTCCAGATAGTTATCCAGCCAGATTACTGTTTTCTTCATTCGCATTTGCCCTCCATTCATGTAATCATACAAAAATGATATCAATTACCGAAGAATTCGTCTATTTTTTCTATTTGCTTTTATCTCTTTAAATAGCAAAATTTTCTATAATTTTTTCACTTTCAGAAATCGGTTAGTTTTTTAACAAAACCAGAATATGATAAAAGGCCCGCAATCCACCGGAATCCCCGGTATGACTGCGGGTCTTTATCCTGCCTTTTTCACTCTTCATTCAGGTTAAACATAACGGATCCGTCACAGGACTTCTCCGGATGTTTCTTCACTAGATGCTCTTATCGATCAGAGTCAGGATTTCTCTTAAATCTGATGCATTCATCTGTCCAGGTGCAGAAGCCTTTCCTACTGCCCCGAAAGTAAGTGCTGAACCGAATACTTCACCGCACAGGCGACTGATCAGTCCGGTACCTGCCATAGACATTGTAATGATCGGACGGTCTGCATGTTCTTCTGCCATTTCACGTGTTGCTTCAAGAAGTGTAAGTACATCCTTTTTGCACTGTGGCATTACTGCAATTTTCGGGATATCTGCGCCGAGTTCCTGCATTTTCACAAGGCGTCCTACGATATCGTCTTTGTCCGGTGTCTTATCGAAGTCATGGTTGGATGCAATGACTTTTACGCCGTGTGCATGCGCTCCTTCGATGATATCTTTTACAATTTCGTCCCCTGTAAATGCTTCTACATCCACAAGGTCAACCAGTCCTGTTGCTGCTGCTTTCTTGTTCAGCTCTGCATATGCGTCAGCTTCGATTGCTTTTTCGCCGCCTTCTTTGGAAGTACGGAATGTGAAAAGAATCGGAGTTTCGCCAAGCGCCGGACGAAGGTCTTTTAATACATCTTCGACCTGCGCGAAGTCAAATACACCTTCGAACCAGTCTACACGCCATTCTACAACATCAAGCGCAACATCCTCAAAAGATCTTGCTGCTGCAAGAATTTCTTCTTTTGTCTTTCCGACGATCGGTACACAGATTTTCGGTACTCCTTCACCGATCTTAACGCCACGAACTTCTACATATTTACTCATGTCTGTTCTCTCCTTTTTCTAGTTGTCAGCCTGAGCCTGTTCTACCATCTTAGTATAACGTAAGTTTACAAATAATCCAAGAAGGACTCCAACTGCTGTAAGAACGATATTCATAACCATAACCTGTGACGGCTGCATTTTGGATGCTGCTGTAAGGATGGTGTAGTTACACAGGGAAGATGCGATCATAACAAGTGCTGTTACAGTTCCTTTGATCTTCGGGAAAAGCATGTTACATACAGAAGTTGCGATCTGAAGAAGTCCGCCTGCTCCTGCCCATCCGATCAGGAATGCACCTGCAATCATAAGTGTCTGGCTCTTTCCAACCAGAACAGCGATCATTGTTACAAGACAGATCACCGGGTATCCCAGGATAAATCTTACGTCTTTGATCTTTCTTGTTAAAAGTGCAGTTACAACGAGTGCAAGCATTGTTCCTGCTGAATAGTATGTCTGCATGATGGACGGATCAGCCCAGCCAACATTCTCTTTTGCAAAGTTCTGTGCACAGTTCAGCCATAACTGGAAGGTACCTGTACATGTGAATCCGATCAGGATCATTGCGATGGATTCTACAGAGAAATGGGTATGCTTTAAGCTGTCGATCAGGCCTTCTTTCTTTCCCGCTGCTTTCTGATCTGTATCCGGGAGTGGGAAGATCATAACCAGTACCAGAAGTACAAGATAAGCGATTCCACATGCATAGAACAGTGTGTTGTAAGAGATTGCTCCTGTTGCTGTTGTAGCGACAGTTACACCAAGTACGAACGGTAAAAGCATCTGCGATACAGAAATAAAGAATTTGATCCCCATAGTTGCAACGCCCGGTGCTTTGTAAATGATTTCTGAAACAGCCGGGTAAATTCCTGTATCAAGGAATGAGTTTGCAATACCACCAACGATTGCACAGATATATGCGATCTGGTATCCGCCATTTGTTCCTGCATTAAATGCAAGTGCAAGTCCGATCAGGTAGATTGCATAGGATCCACTACCGATCGCTGTTGAAATACGACGTCCGAGTTTGTCAGAAAGCGGTCCGGCGAACGGAAGCGCGATCAGACGTCCAAGTCCGAGTGCTGCTGAAATTGCAGTGATTGCCATAACTTCTACGCCCCAGGAAGCGGCAAGTGCTTCCTTGATGACTGCCTGTCCAAGGATGGAACATCCGACACCGTGGATAAAGTAGTTTAAATAAAGGATCAGGCGCTGGGTATGTATTTCTTATTCATCTCTTTTCCTCACATTCCTGTTTTTCAAATTTTTTCGATTTCTTCTTAAATTCAATACAAGCCTGCCGGGTATTAATCATCGTATCTGATGTTTAATACTTCTTTCATGTGTTCGATCGGCATTTCTTTTCCTGTCCAGAGTTTGAATGCTGCTGCTCCCTGGAATAACATCATTCCAAGACCGTTCATTGTCTTACATCCAACTTCTTTTGCCATAGAACGCATCTTTGTTTCCAGTGGTGAGTAAGGAACATCAATAACAATAAGTTCCGGACGGAAGAATGATTTATCCGGTACAACTGACATTCCTTCCAGTGGTTTCATACCAACACCTGTTCCGTTTACGAAGATGTATGAATCGTTCATTTCTTCTCTTAATTTTTCTTTGTCATCCAGATCGTAAAGAGTAGCTTTGCAATTTGTCTTTTCATTGATCTTTCTTACTGTTTCTTCAGCGTTTGCCCAGAATTTATCATGAATATTGAAAATAGAGATTTCTTTTACACCGTCAAGTGCAGCCTGGATTTCAATTGCTGTAGCAGCTCCGCCTGCGCCTGCGATTGTCATCTTCTTTCCGATTACATCGATATCGTTATCTTTTAATGCCTGCATGAATCCGATACCGTCTGTGATGTGTCCTGTTAAAACACCATCTTCATTTACGATTGTGTTAACTGCTCCACAAAGCTCTGCTGCCGGAGATAATTTGTCCAGATACTGTCCAACAACTGTTTTATTTGGCATAGACACGTTAGATCCTACCATTTTCAGAGCACGAAGTCCTTTTACTGCATCTTCCAGTGTGCTGTTGTCAACTTCAAATGCAAGGTAAGCATAATCCAGCCCAAGGTAAGCAAATGCTTCATTATGCATTGCCGGTGAGCTTGAATGTCTGATTGGATAAGCCATAAGTCCGATAAGTTCTGTGTGTCCTGTAATTCTCTCTGCCATGATTTGTTCTCCTTTTCTTCTTCCATCGAAATTTATTTCTTTGAGAATGTTTTTAACGTTTGCCCAATTTTTGTTAATTTTTAAACAACCTCTTGATAGTTAAATTATAGACGATATCATTTGATAGTTCAAATACATCTTATATGTGTTTTTGATAGCTTTTTGGCATCAGTTATGGTATGATTATTTTATATAATATAGAAAGGATTTTTTACCATGACGCTAAATCAGCTTGAATATTTCCAAAAAGTAGCAACCCTGCAGCATTTCCGGCAGGCTGCAGAATTACTTAAGATCTCCCAGCCAAGCCTCAGCCGGTCCATGTCGCTTCTGGAAGAAGAACTTGGACTGATGCTTTTTGAACATCAGGACGCAATCGTTGTCCGTCACCAATCCGGCCGCGTCTTCCTGGAACATGTCAACCGGATCCTCGAGGAGGTACATATTGCCGAGCATAAGATGAAGCAGCTTGCCGGAAGCGGCGGACATATTGATATCGCCTACGTATTTCCGCTGGCAAACTACTATATTCCGCATACAGTGCGATCCTTCCTGGATATAGACCGCAACAAGCATGTAACCTTCAATTTTAACCAAACGCACACTGCAGATATGATCCAGGGGCTCAAATCCGACCGCACGATGTGATCTTTGGTTCTTTCGTTGCAGATGAACCGGATATTTCCTTTGTACCCATTCTGAACCAGAATATGGTTGTAATTACTCCAAAAGAACATCCTCTTGTCCAGAAAGAATTCGTCTGTTGCAGTGACCTTACCGACTATCCTCTGATCGGGTATGACCGCTATTCCGGACTCGGTGGCTTCACCCGTAACTTCTATAAAGAAAAGAAGCTGAATGTAAACATCGTCTGTGAGTGTCCGGATGAAAACGCAATTGCTGCCCTGGTTGCGAAGATTTCGGAATCGCCCTTGTTGCCAGGGTCGATGCGGTTGATCAGGCAAATGTAACCGTACTCCCGCTTGCCGATGCAGACCTTACCCACACCGTTTATATGGGATACATCCGCGACAAATACCAGATTCCCGCTGTCAAACGTTTCATCCAGTTTGTCAAAAGAGATGGGAAGGCCTATTAAAGTGCCTTCCCATTGCTTTCTTTTACATATTCAATAAATTCTTTTACAACCGGCGCCAGATATTTTTCCTTCAGCTTCGCCAGATATATATAACGTTCATATGGTGGATTCTCAATATCCAGTACATCTACATTCAGATTTTTAAGTATAGGAATCTCCGGCATTACCGCAATTCCAAAATTTTCTGCCACAAGACCTGCCATCGATGCATCTTCCAGAATCTCATATGCTATCTTCGGCGTCCCTCCGGTCTGTTCAAACAACTGGTCGATCACCGGTCTGAGCCGCTGTTCTTTGTGAAATATACCTGGGGATAAGGAAGTGTTTCCTTCAGATCAACAGATCCTCTTCCGGCAAGCTCATGGTCTCTTGGAACAACAACAACCAATTTTTCCTTAGCGATCGGTACAAAATCAATCCCGGATTCTTTTTCTTTTCGCGAGCAGAAAGCGATGTCATACTTCTCCTCTTTCAACCCCTGTATAATCTCTGTCGTATTTCCGACAGAAAAACGGAAATTCACATCCCAGTCTTCGTGTTCCTTCAAAAAACCGCCTACAAGCTGTGGAACAAATACACTTCCAAGCGTAAAAATATATGCGAGATCGATCACCCCGCCGGTGTCACTTGTCAACGCCCTTGTCTTTTTTACACCACTGTCCAGAATCTTTAAAGCTTCTTCTACATATTCCAGAAATACTTTTCCGTACTTTGTCAGTACAACGTTACGCCCTCTTTTTTCAAACAGGTTTGTCTCAAGCTCCTGCTCCAGCATACTGATGGCATGGCTAAGACTTGGCTGCGTAATGGACAGCATTTCCGCCGCTCTGGTATAGTGTTCTATATGTGCTAGTGTCACAAAGTAATGCAACTGATTCAGATTCATAAAACCATCACCCTCTTTCCTGTTCTTATATTAAACATAGCATAAATTATTTAATTATTCTATAGTTTTGTTTAAATTGTCTATCTTTTTCCATTTCCCGTCTTCCTGGTATAATTTTATTTTTATCTTTTTTACTGTTTCTATAGCTATATTCTATTATTTTTCTATGTATTTTCAATTTGTATTTTTCAGTTTTTTGTAGTTATAATGGATTTAACAAAAACCGGTACGCCCAAGCCGGTATAAGACAACCTCGCGTAACTAAGATTTTTTGAGGATTGCGCGAATTGCATAGCAATGGAGCAATCCGATTACATCAGTGAGTGGTAAAATTTACTTTTGACACTCACATCATTTTATTTTGATTATTAAGTCATTTTTACGGAGGAATTTCTAATGAAAAGCAAATACAAACACATTTTCGAGCCATTTACCATCAAACATATGACGGTCAAGAACCGTATCGTCATGACTCCAATGGGAACCAACTACGGTGAACAGAATGGTGAAATGAGTTTTCTTCATATCAATTATTACGAGCAGCGTGCAAAAGGCGGTACAGGACTTCTCATCGTAGAGAACGCCAGCATTTGATTCTCCACAGGGATCTAACGGAACCACACAGCTTCGTATCGATCAGGATAACTACATTCCAAGACTTTTCAAACTTTGCGAAACAGTACACAAACATGGATCCTGCATTGCAATCCAGATCAATCATGCCGGTGCTTCTGCACAGTCAGCACGTATCAATATGCAGCCGGTTTCTGCTTCTGATATTCCTTCAAAAGCAGGCGGTGAAATCCCGCGTCCACTGGAAAAAGATGAAATCATGCATATTGTTAAAAAATACGGTGAAGCCGCAAAACGTGCTCAGATCGCAGGGTTTGACGCTGTAGAAATCCACGCAGGACATTCTTACCTTATAAGCCAGTTCCTTTCACCTCTTACAAATAAGAGAACAGACGAATTCGGCGGATCTTTAGAAAACCGTGCAAGACTTGCAAAACTTGTTATTGAAGAAGTTAGAAGACAGGTTGGACCATTCTTCCCTATCTTTGTTCGTATCAGTGCGGATGAATTTATGGAAGGCGGAAATACTTTGGATGACTGTCTTGATTACCTGCAGTACTTCCAGGAAGAAGTTGACGTATTCGACGTATCTGCCGGTCTGAACGGATCCATCCAGTACCAGATTGATGCCAATTACCTTCCGGATGGATGGCGTTCTTATATGGCAAAAGCTGTAAAAGAACGTTACGGCAAACCATGTATGACAATGGGTAACATCCGTAACCCACAGGTTGCTGAAGATATTCTTGCAAGAGGCGATGCTGACTGATCGGTATGGGACGTGGACTGATCGCTGATCCGGAATGGGTAAATAAAGTAGAATTCGGTGATGAATGTGATATCCGTAAATGTATTTCTTGTAACATCGGATGTGCAGGACACCGTATCGGAATCAACCGTCCGATCCGTTGTACTGTTAACCCGTCTGTAAATGGCGGCGAAGATTACAAAAAGCAGAAAATCAACAAGCCTTGCAACGTTGTTGTGATCGGTGGTGGTACTGCCGGACTGGAAGCTGCATGTACAGCTGCCGAGGTTGGATGCACTACTTTCCTGATTGAGAAGAAACCGGAACTCGGCGGACTTGCCGCCCTGATCTCCAAGATCCCGGATAAGAAGAGACTTGCTGACTTCCCGAACTATCTGATCCATCGCGCAAGCAAGCTGAAAAACCTGTTCATCTTCAAGAACACGGAAGCTACGATTGAAATGATCAGAAGCATGAACCCGAACATTATTGTAAATGCTACCGGTTCTAATCCGCTCCTTCCACCGATCAAGGGTCTTCATGAGAATATTGACAAAGAGAGCGGAAAAGTTTCTTCTATTACAAATATGATCAACCATGTTATGGAATATCCAGAAGATCTGAAAGGTAAAAAAGTCGTTGTTATCGGTGGCGGTGCCGTAGGTCTTGACGTAGTAGAATTCTTTGCTCCACGTGGCGCTGATGTAAGCATTGTGGAAATGATGCCGGTAATCGGTAACGGAATTGATCCGGTATCCAAAGTCGGAACCTTTGCACTGATGGATAAATATGGTGTAAAACAGTGTCCGAATACTGCTCTTCTTGAAGTTAAAGCAGATTCCTTCCTTGTTAAAACGCCAGAAGGAAATGAAGAAGAAATGCTATTTGATTATGGATTTGTATGTCTTGGTATGAGAGCAAACGCTCCAATCCTCGATGCAGTCCGTAAAGAATTCGAAGATGAAGATGTTGAAATCATGAACATCGGTGATAGTGTACGTGCCCGCCGTATCATCGAAGGTACAGAAGAAGGACGTAACATCCTGAATGTTCTTGCCAAACATGACTACTTATAAGATTTTGTAAATATAGTATCCCCCCCTGATGTCCCCTGGTTCTCGTTATGAGAACCGGGGGATTTCTATTTACTTTACTAAAAAGAATGTGCCTTGGCACATTTTCGCGCCGAGCGCAGTCGCTTGCAACATTCTTCATCTTCGTGCGAGTGCACATTTTCGGCACGCAGTGCCTTTTATTTGATAGGAAGTTCCTTCGGAATTTCCTATCAAAAAATGCCCTGCCTACTTGCAGGACATTCTCTTTTCGTTCTCTTTTTTATAGAAATGTAATACAATCTTCTCCAGATATCTTTTCAGCACAATCTGAATCTCTTCTTTTGGATAGATTGGCTTCACCAGAATACTCTTCATCCCGGTACGCTTCGCTCCCCACACATCCGTAAAAAGCTGATCTCCGATAAATACAGTGTTTCCTCTGTCCGTTTGCATCAGCTCCATGGCTTTTATATAATTCTTCGTGGAAGGCTTATGCGCATTAAACACATACTTGCTCTGCACCTTTTCGGCAAAAGGCTTTACACGTGGTTCCTGGTTATTGGAAATCAGGCATGTATCAAACCCGATGCTGCGCAGCCTGTCAAAAAGACAGATTGCTCTCTCATCTGCCGGTGCTCCATGCGGAACCAGCGTATTGTCAATGTCAAATACCAGTCCACGACAGCCTTCCCGATACATTTTTTCAAAATCCAGTACATAAGTGGACGCTACATATTCGTCCGGATAAAAGGTCTTAAACATGATTCTCATCCATTTCCAGAAGCTTCTGAATCAGATCTTCACAGATCTGCAGAACCGTCTTGTTATCTGTATCTACAACGATATCTGCAGCCGCCTCGTATTTTTCTCTTCTTGCTTCCATCAGCTGCTCGATATATTCTACATTCTTGTGTCCATTGAGCAGCGGTCTGTCGTCACTGTCTTTTACACGGTCAAGAATGGTCTGTGGATGTGCAGTAAGGAGTACTACACGACCATTTTTCTTCATCTCCGCGACATTGCGTTCACGCATTGCCACACCACCACCACAGGAAATGATCACATTCTTCTTCTCCTGCATCTCGATCAGAAGATTGGTTTCCATATTACGGAAGTATTCCTCCCCATAGGTCTCAAAAATATCGGAAATACTCATGCCTTCGCGTTCTGCAATCAGCTGGTCCATCTCAACCACTTCCATGGCAAACATGGTACTAAGATAATCAGAGATCGTACTTTTTCCAGCTCCCATAAACCCGATCAGGACAATGTTGTAATCAAAAAGCTTCCTAGCCTGGATCTTCTTACTGTTGCGCTGGATACGCTCAAATACATCATAAATCTCGTCTCTGTGCTTATCATTGTGAAGGCTGAACATCAGTCTCTTCTTCTGCTTTTCTTCCTGTTCCGGCTGCAGGATCGGCATACCATACTCTTCTTTGTATGCATGATCTTTTCAATGATCGCATATCTTTCTTTTAATGCCTCTGTGATCTTCGCATCACAGTTTGCAAGCTCTTCACGGTATAATTCCAAATCGTTCATCTATCAATTCCTCGTTTCTCACTCTACTGCTTTCCGGGTGCCTTCAATTGCCCGTTATATTAAAACATTATAGCAGACACTTTGAAAGTGAATCAATAGATATTTTTTATTTTGCGTTATCCAGGACCGCTTTTACATCACTTTTAAACTGCTTCCAGGCATCTTCATTTTCGACAAAGTATTTCGGACAGATTTTCCCTGTAATATCATAATGTCGGATCACATCTTCTTCTGTCAGCGAAAACTTTTCACACAGCCATGCTGTAAGTTGTACCATGCTCTTATAAGTTGCCTCGTTGAACTTTCCGGTCTCATCCGGATGACAGCACTCAATGGACACCGTATCAAAATTCCGTGTATTGGACGCATAAGCAACCTCCCAGGTTGGTACGCACTGTACGATTTCCCCGTCCAGTCCTACTACAAAATTACTGCTTGCCTGCGTAATGTGACTGTCCTTCAGTCCCTCAAAATAGTCTCTGTTCTCCATCGCTGTCGAACCAGGATTGGCAGTGTAATGAATGACTATTCCGGTAATCTCATTGGTTGAAAGTCCCGGTCTTGAATATTCATTCACAGTTAACAGTTCTACATCAATATCCGGCTTTTGGGCACTGATCACTTCATCAGAAAGCTCACTGTATGCTCTCTGTGCAAAGATTCCTCTTCCACTGATCTTCATAATAGAAAGTGCAAGAAGCAGTGTGATCAGGATCGTACTTCCCACCTTTATATAACGCTCATTCTGCGCCTCTTTATTCGCCTCATAATAGCTTTTTCCATCGCCACCCCTGTACAGGTTGGCTCTGGTGTTTTTCTTCTTTCTTCGGTTCATTTCGTCATCTCAATCTTTTGTGTTTTTTGCAAATTTTCTGTTGGAACCCCAACTATATCCAGACTATCATAAAATGGTGAGAAATTGTTGAAAAAATTATTATTTTTTTATTAAGGTAGTCGGAAGGGGACGTGTACCCCTCCGAAAAAACAATTGCCGCTGGATTCAGTTGACTGTTGAAGGTTTGGGTGAAGTTTGAAAATAGTTGGATAATGTAAGAGAGAAGAATCGTCTCTCCTACGGAAATGATTCTTCTCTCTTGATTAATTTTGCATCTTATTCATCTACGCTGTAGTTTGGTGCTTCTTTTGTGATGTGAATGTCGTGTGGATGGCTTTCTTTGAGGGATGCGGAAGAAATTTTTACGAAACGTCCTGTTGTCTTGAGAGTTTCGATGTCTGGTGCTCCACAATAACCCATTCCGGAACGGAGACCGCCCATTAACTGGAATACAGTATCTTCTACAGATCCTTTATAGGCAACTCGTCCTTCTACGCCTTCCGGTACAAGCTTCTTCGCATCTGTCTGGAAGTATCTGTCTTTGCTTCCGTTCTCCATTGCTGCGATAGATCCCATTCCACGATATACTTTGTATTTTCTTCCCTGATAGAGTTCGAATGTTCCCGGGCTCTCATCGCATCCTGCGAAGATACTTCCCATCATACATACGTTGGCTCCGGCTGCGATCGCCTTTGTCATATCACCTGAGTACTTAATACCACCATCTGCAATAATCGGAATTCCCGACTCTTTTGCTGCTTCGTAGCAGTCCATAACAGCTGTGATCTGTGGTACACCGATACCGGCTACGATACGGGTTGTACAGATGGATCCAGGTCCGATACCAACCTTTACTGCATCAACACCTGCATCGATCAGCGCTTTTGTTGCTTCTCCTGTTGCAACGTTACCTGCGATCACCTGAAGATCCGGGAATGCATCCTTTGATCATTCTTACGGTACGAAGTACATTTGCTGAATGTCCGTGTGCCGAATCAAGTACTACTACATCAACTTTTGCTTTTACAAGAGCTTCTGCTCTTTCAAGACAGTTCGCTGTAATACCGATCGCTGCACCACACAGAAGTCTTCCCTGCGCGTCTTTGGCTGACAGTGGGTATTTGATCTGTTTCTCAATATCTTTAATTGTGATCAGACCTTTTAAGTTAAAATCTTTGTCTACGATTGGAAGTTTTTCTTTTCTTGCTTTTGCGAGGATCTTCTTTGCTTCTTCCAGGGTGATACCTTCCTGTGCTGTTACAAGACCTTCGCTTGTCATGGATTCTTTGATCTTCTTGGAGAAATCTTCTTCAAACTTGAGGTCACGGTTCGTAATGATACCTACCAGCTTTCTTCCCTCTGTGATCGGAACTCCGGAAATACGGAACTTCGCCATCAGTTCATTAGCATCTGCCAGTGTATGCTCCGGCGACAGATAGAATGGATCTGTAATAACACCATTCTCAGAACGCTTAACCTTGTCTACTTCTTCTGCCTGCTGTTCAATCGACATATTCTTGTGAATAATACCGATACCTCCCTGGCGTGCCATAGCGATCGCCATACGATGTTCGGTAACAGTGTCCATTCCCGCACTCATCATCGGTATGTTAAGCTTAATGCCCTTTGTAAGATAAGTTGATAAATCAACCTGATTTGGAATTACTTCTGAATAAGAAGGTACCAGAAGTACATCATCGAAGGTGATTCCTTCTCCAATAATCTTTCCCATGATTTTTCTTCCTTTCTCTCTCGTCTGTAATTTTGATTATCTGCTATGATAACGCATAAATCTATGCTATGTCAAGTCCTTTATCGATACATTCGTCCGTCCGTGACAATCACATTTCTACAGATCACTGATAATTCTACGTAACCGTCTTTCCGGATGCAATTGTACCCCGGAACCTGCAAGCTTTTCTGCACGTCTTTCGGGAATTATTTACAAAATACTTTTCTTGGTGCCAGCATCTTCAGTCCTTCACAAACTGTCTTATTTGGCTCAAAAATAATTTTTTTCTTTTCCCCGTTATTTACAACGATCAGCTCATATGTATCTGCCCCGGCATACCTGAACTGTAATCGGTTCCTTTCAGTCCTTGATAAGGTCTGAGTTCCGGCGAACCGGAAGGTGCCATCATCTCAAGATCCGTCATCTCCATGGAAAACATATTTTTCCGACGGGATTTTGCCATAATCTTATCAATATCAAGACTCCCATTCACAAATAAATACTCATATTCAACATCCATACTCCGGAACAAAAAAACATCCAGTGCGATCATGATCACCGGACCAATTATTCCGAATGGGATCATAAATATAAGTACGACCGACAGAACAGTAAGTATGATAAGTATTGCTTTGATCAGCGTCGTCGAAGATGCTTTCTGCCTCTTCACCAGCTGTTCTGTGTAAAAATCACCCATATCCTAACCTCCAAAATTTATATATTTAGAACTATTGTAACACTTTTATAATAAAAAGAAAACTCCTCTTCTGAGGAGTTTTCTAAAAATCATATTTTTAGCTTACATCATGCCCATTCCCGGAGCTCCGCCCGCCGGCATAGCCGGTGCATCTTCTTTGATGTTAGCAACAACGGATTCTGTTGTAAGCAGTGTAGATGCAACACTTGTAGCGTTCTGCAGTGCGCTTCTTGTTACTTTTGCAGGATCAAGGATACCTGCTTTCACCATATCTACATATTCTTCATTGTAAGCATCAAAGCCATTTCCCGGTTCAGCTTCTCTTACCTTGTTGATGATAACTGCGCCTTCAAGACCTGCGTTAGCTGAAATGTGAATAATGGTGCTTCCAGAGCTTTGAGGACTACTTTTGCCCCTGTCTTTTCATCACCTTCCAGAGTTTCTGCAAGTTTGGCAACTTCTTTTG